>X363_Desmarests_Spiny_Pocket_Mouse__coassemble_143_pt1 | contig 56114 bp, 59 predicted proteins | sample X363_Desmarests_Spiny_Pocket_Mouse__metabat2_high_PE_020 | metagenome-assembled genome bin X363_Desmarests_Spiny_Pocket_Mouse
TTACCACATTTATCAAAAAAAGCCCAGCTTTTGCTGGACCTTTTTCGACAGGCTGCAGCTTGACTTTTTGAGTCAAGCTTTTTCTATATATTTGTAGTATCCCTGATAAACACAAATGAAAGGCAAATATTATGAAAATAAAAACCTGCTTTTTTTCGGGGCATAGAAATATGCCGTCAGAAGAAAAATCAAGGGTATACAAAAAGCTGAATAAGCAAATTGAAATTCTTATAAATAACGGCTATGACACATTTATATGCGGCGGTGCGTTGGGGTTTGACACTCTTTGTGCATCTGCTGTTTTAGATGCAAAAATCCGTAACGAGAACATAAGGCTTGTGCTTGCACTGCCATGCGAAAATCAGGCTGAAAGGTGGCAGAGGAAAGATATTGAAGTATACAATTCAATTATTGAAAAAAGCGACAAGGTCATTTACACCTCATCGCAGTATGATAATGGCTGTATGCAAAAACGCAACAGGTTTATGGCGGACAACAGCTCACTTTGCGTATGTTATCTTAAAAGGTCTTTCGGCGGGACAGCCTATACTGTGAAATATGCTGCTGAAAAAGGTCTTAAAATAATAAATCTTGCTGAAAGAGGGGAGTTAAGTGAATGAGCAAGGAAGAAAGAACAGAGGATTATAAAAGACTAAAAAGGCACAGGCTTGAGGCGGCTGATAAATTTTCTTATATCAATATACTTGCACAGCGTTTGCTGGTGCTTGTGGATTCGATGGATTCAGATATATATGATTATGAAAACCTTTTGACTGATATAAGGCTGACTGCTGAGGAACTTAATAATTATTGCCGTGATTACAGTGATATGATTAACGGTTTTTCAGAAGCATAAAATTTCAGCTATATCAGAATACATTACCGAAGGTGATTTTCTGATTATCATAGATTGACTGTATCTGATTTTTAGCGGTTATCAGCTCGCTTTCAAGGTCATCACTTTCATTTTTTGCCAAATCCTTGAGTGAGGTAATTGTTACGCCTGTATCGTCAAGTGAGCCGTGGTCAATCATTGCAGTGAGATACTGCTGTTTGCTGTCCCAGTATTTATCAAGGGTGCTGCAGGTTTCCTCAGCGCCCTTAAAATCCTGCTTTTCAACCTGTTCAATGGCAATGTCAATGTACTTGTTTGCCTGAGAATAGGTTTTATTTATTGTTATCTGCTCAAAGGTGCAAAGACCGATGGCAAATGCAAGGAACGCGATTGCTATAAAAAGTCGTTTCATTATTTCTCCTTATCAATTAAATAGGTATTGCCGTCATCATCAATTGTTAAAAGCATAATTTTTTCAGCGTCTTTGTTGACGGTTTGGAGTATCAGCTCGATTTCGCTGTCCTTGAGCTTATACTCATTGAAGTATTCGTTAACAGGCTTGCCGTCAATTACAATTGCAACAGGCATACCCTTTTCCTTTACTGTCAGATTTATGTCAGATGCAGTTACGGGCTGATATTCTGCCTTCGGCAGAACTGATATTGAACCGTTTGTTTCAATAACCGCATCCTCAACCTGACTGATATCAAAAATATCCTTTTGTCTTAACGCGTCAACAACATCATCCATTGTGAGTCTGAGCTGCTTAAGCTTTTTCTGGTCAAGCTTGCCTTGTCTGATTATAAATATAGGTCTGCCCTGAAGAAGATTTCTGAACCACAGGCTTTTCATTGATATAACGCTCATTATGATTTCAAGGCTTACAAACAGCATAATGGGCACAAGGCAGTTTGCAAGGGGCATAGAGTTTTCCTCAAGCGGTATAACTGCTATTGCACTTATCAGTATTGTTATTACAAGCTCGTGGGGTTTAAGCTCTCCGACCTGCCTTTTTCCCATAAGTCTTACAGCAATAATTATTACCACATAAATTATTATTGCTCTTATAAAATTTATTGCCATACGATCATCCTTTACTGTTTTACTATAACATTTTGTGAATAATTTTCTTTATTATGCAAAAATTAATCAGGACATATAACATTGTTGAAAGGCTGTGAAAATAATTTTGGAAAAATCAACAGATAATCTTTTCACAGATTATGAGCTTAATAAAAAAAGATTTGAGGATGATTTTAAGGACTGCTCCGATTTTCTTCTGCGTGAAGCTGTGATATGCGGCGTAAAGGGCTTTTTCTGTGTTATGGACGGCTTGATAGATTCGCTCCAGCTATCGCAGATGATAATGAATCCTATATTAAGGAGAGAGCTTGAGTTTGAAACAAAGCAGGAGCTGCTTGACACAATCAGGCTGAAGGTTGTTAATTCGCTTGAAATGAATGAAGCAACAACCTTTGACGACTGCTACTATTTTTTGATGTCAGGCTTCTGTGTATTTATTCTTGACGGAAATAACAAGGCACTTGTATTCGGCATACAGGGCTGGAGCAAGAGAAGTGTTGATGAGCCGTCAAACGAAAGCAATGTCAGGGGCGCAAAGGAATGCTTTATTGAGGCACTTAATGATAACAAAGCACTGCTGAGAAAAAGACTTAAAACACATCATCTTAAATTCAAGCAGATTAAAATGGGCTCCGCCGCTTCAACTCCTGTCGTTATAGGCTATATTGACAACAGGGCTGACCCTGAGCTTGTCAAGGGTGTGGAGCAGAGGCTTAAATCAGCTAATCTTAATACTCTGCTGGATTACGGTGAGCTTGTACCGTTTCTTGATACAGATATAAAATCCTTTTTCAGTTGTGTCAGCAATACAGAGCGTCCCGATACAGCGGTGTCAAAGCTGCTTGAGGGCAGAGTGCTTGTTATGGTTGAAGGCACACCTTTTGTTATTTTTGTACCGTCGCTTTTTACCGATAATTTTCAATCGGTTGATGACTATGACAATCCTCCGTTTTATGCAGGATTTATAAGAGTTTTAAAGTATTTCAGCTTTATTCTTTCTATCTTTCTGCCGGGACTTTATGTTGCAATAGGCACGTTCCATCAGGAGCTTATGCCCACAAGTCTTTTGTTCACTATTGCATCGGAGGAAATCAATACTCCGTTTTCACTTATGACTGAGGCGCTTATGATTTTAGTGCTTTATGAAGTTATGAGAGAGGCGGGTTTAAGACTTCCGAAAACAATAGGTCACGCAATTTCAATTATAGGCGGTATTATTATCGGTGAAACAACGGTGACAGCAGGTCTTATCGGTGCACCTATGCTTGTTGTTATTGCAACAACCGCAATATCATCTTACGTTGTTTATCCGCTTTATGAGAGTGTGTCAGTGCTGAGATTTCTGTTCATAATTATAGGCGGACTTACAGGAATGTACGGAATTATTCTCGGTGCAGGTGTGCTGTTTATAAATATATGCAGTGTCAATCCGTACGGAGTGCCGTTGTCCTCACCGATTTCACCGCTTGACAAGCATTCTTTGGGTGATATCTTTTATCGTGAAAGCTGGAAAAAGCTGTCACGCCGTAAGGTCAGAATAAGTGAACTGAGAGGTGCAAGTATTGATAAATTCACAAAGAAATAAAATTGCTCCCATAAGTATATTTTTTATGCTTTATATAAGCAGAGTTGTTGTCACTCTCACAAATATTCAGTCTGTTACATCAGGTATGGTTAATACGGATATGCTTATCAGCATCGTGCTTGCACTGGGGCTTAATCTTCTTTTATGCCTTCCTGCAATATGGTGCTACAAAAATAATAAAAACCCTTTTGAAGTAAAGGGTGTAAATCTTTTTTATGCGCTTTATTTTATTTATCTGGCAGGTGTTAATATAAGCAGATTTTCTTATTTCGCATCTACAATGCTTAATCCCGAATCGTCTGCATGGATATTTTCACTCATTATTGCAGTGTGTGCAGGGTATTCGTCACGCTTTGGAATTGAGGGCTTAAGCCGTTTCTCTGCTTTTGGATTTATACTGATAGTATTAACTGTGCTCGCAGGAACAGGCTTTAATCTTAAGAACTATGATGAGATAAATCTGTATCCCGTAATAACAAACAGCACTGAAAATATTCTGGAAAATGTTATGTATATAACATCAAGCTCTGTTGAGGTCATAGTGCTTCTGTGCCTTGGCAAAAAGGTTAACGGCTCGGCGGTCAAGCCCTTTGTATTTTCAGTAATAGCATCGTTTTTAACAACTTTTATACTGATTTTATTTATTAATGCAACAATGGGTGATGCGGCAAATTTACAGGCTTTCCCTGTCTATACAATGTTTCAGCTTGCAAAAATCGGATTGTTTGAAAGGCTGGATGTTCTTCAGATTTCTTTTTGGATATTCGGTATTTTCATTAAGTCAGTGCTACTTATTTATTGTGCATCCACTTCAATTAAAAGCTATAAAAACAGTACTAAATGTATAATTGCTTCAGTTTTATCTCTGGCGGTATCCTTTGCTCTGACTGAATTTACGGACACAAGTACAATTGCTCCGTCTGTTTTTGTGGCACCGTATCTTGTTGCGTGTGTGCTTATACCGCTGTTTACTCTCATTTTTAAGAAAAAGAATTCAGGTGATGAGCTAATTGAAAAATTTTAAAGTATTCAGAATAATTGTCTGCATTGTTTTGATTTGTTTTGTTTTTACGGGATGTATGCACCAGACAAATCTGAAAAATCTTATTGTTATTGAGGGAATAGGCATTGATAATGCAAAGGATGGCTTGCAGCTTACGGTGCAGAGCCTTAATCCCGGCAAATCAACCGGTGTTGATAAGCCTGAGGGCAATATGACAATAAATACTGTTGAGCAGGGAAAGACGATAGTTGAGGCAATTTCCAATCTTAATAAGGCAATGTCAAAGGAGCTGTTTTTCGGTCACAACAAGATTATTGTATTCAGCCGTGAAATCTGTGAAACTGACCTTAATAATAAGCTTGACTATTTTCTGCGTTCGTCTGATGCACGTGCAGATGTTGCCGTGTGTATGGCAGACGGTGATGCAAAGAAGGTTATGGAAAATACCGAGGACGATGCACACGTACCTGTTGAAAATATGGTTTATCTTATCGGAAACGGTCAGAAAATGGGCGCAAGCATATATGTTACAACAAATGACCTTCTGAATCTTTACAGTGACAAGACTACTGATATGTATCTTCCTGTTCTGAAGGAAAGGGCTGATGAGGATAATGTTGAGCTTGGAGGGATTGCCATATTCAGCAAGGATAAATTAGCGTATGTTCTTGATGATGAGGAAACTCTCGGCTTTATGATTATTACAGGAAAAATAAAAAACTGCTATATTGAAGTTTATGATGAAGAGCTGGGGGATGTCGGTGTTGAGGTTATTCCCACAAAAGTGAAAAAAGAGGTTCAGATTGTTGACGGAGGCGTGGTTTTTAATGTTGAGGTTAACGGACATCTTATGATTAATGAGGTTCAGAACGGTGTTGCAAACATTCTTAACGAAAAGCATCTTAAATCAATCTGCAGCAAGACAGAAGAAAAAATTTCTTATTTGTGCAGCCGTGCGTTTTCAGCCTGTCAGAAATATGAGAGCGATGCCTTAAGAGTGGGAGAGTATCTTGCTAAGGACAATCCAAAATCGTATGAGCTTCTGTCAGATGAATGGGATGAATATTTTAAAACAGTAAAGATTTCCGTTAAGTCAGATATAATTCTGAAAAAAATCAGCGACAACACTCAAATAGAGTGATGCACTGCCTGAATATGTTAACAAGCTCGCCGTTGCTGCTGCCTGCAAATTTGCCGAAGCATACTATTGCAGGCACGGCAATAGTGATGGCAAAAAGCACTGCATATATAATTAGCGCTCGTTTCAAGTTCTCATCTCCTTGACTTTAATTCAAAATAAATGTATAATAAACCTATTATAATTTTATTAAATTATTTTATATGTTATTACAGACTATGCGAAAGGAGATTATTTATGCCTACTAATTATATTTCCCCTATATCAATGGATGCTTTGTCAAATCTTTGCGGCGAGCTTGACAAAAATAACTCTATCAAGCCGGCTGATTATAAGAAATATCAGGTTAAAAGAGGCTTGAGAAACAGCGACGGAACAGGTGTTATGGCAGGACTTACCCGTATTTGTTCTGTTGAAGGCTATTACATAATAGACGGTGAGAAGGTGCCTAAGGACGGCAAGCTGTCATACAGAGGCTATGATATTAACGGTATAGTTGAAAGTGTTGTCAAGGATGACAGATTCGGCTTTGAAGAGGTTGTGTGGCTTCTTCTTTTCGGCGAGCTTCCGACTGAGCAGCAGCTTGTAAGCCTTATGGAAGTGTTTGCCGAGTGCAGAGAGCTGCCTGATGAATTTATTGAAGATGTAATTATGAAAAATTCATCAAAGGATATTATGAATAAAATGGCAAGATGTGTAATGACCCTTTACTCCTTTGATGAAAATCCTGACGATATTTCTATTCCTAATGTTCTTCGTCAGTCGCTTCAGCTTATAGCACAGATGCCTACTATTATGAACTCCGCTTATCAGGTTAAGCGCCGTTCATTTTACAATAAAACAATGTTCCTTCATCCTATTAAAAAGGAGCATTCTACCGCAGAGTGCATTCTCTATCAGCTCAGGGCTGATAAGCAGTTTACAAGAGAGGAAGCAAAGCTGCTTGATATTTGTCTTATGCTGCACGCAGATCACGGCGGAGGAAATAACTCTACATTTTCAACAAGGGTTCTCACCTCAAGCGGCACGGATACATACTCGGCTATTACAGCAGGCTTCGGTTCTTTAAAGGGTCCTAAGCACGGCGGTGCAAATATAAGGGTTGCCAACCAGATGAATGAAATTATCGCAAATGTTTCAGACCCTACTGACAAGTCGCAGATTAAGGATTATCTTGTTAAGATAATGAAGGGTGAAGCAGGCGACGGTTTAGGGCTTATTTACGGAATGGGTCACGCTGTTTATACCAAGAGTGACCCGAGAGCAGTTATACTTAAAGAGCAGGCAAGAAAGCTTGCTTATGAAAAGGGTTTTGAAAAAGAGTTTGTAACTCTTGAAAATATTGAGCTTTTAACCCCTGAGGTTTTTGCGGAGGTTAAAGGTGTAGATAAAACAATGTGTGCTAACGTTGACTTGTATTCAGGTCTTGTATACAGAGTTCTCGGCATACCGGAGGATTTATATACTCCTCTTTTTGCTACCGCGCGTATTGCGGGATGGTGTGCTCACAGACTTGAGGAATTAACCTCTAATGGTAAAATTATACGTCCTGCATATAAAAGCGTCAGCCGCACAAGAGAGTTCAGGGATTTAAGCAACAGATAATAAGGAGAAGAAAAGTGCAGAAAGACAGAGGAAGATTACCGATATATTTAATCGCAGTATTGGTTTTTTCATCCTGTCTTGTGCACTTTTTTCAGCTTTTAAGATTTACTGATAAAAGTACAGGGTACTTTAACGGCAGTACAGCAATTCCGTTTATTGTTTATTCACTTGTTTTTGCTGCTGTTGCTTTGGCAGGAATTTACTCCGCAAGGTGTGAAAAGCCTGAACCTGTTGACTTGTCAGGCGGTAATAAACGGCTGTATTACAGCTCAGCTTTTTTGTCGGCAGCAATGTTTGCGGAATTTATTCATCAGTGCTTTGGCTGTTATGATTACTTTTCCAAAACTGATTATATTGAGTACGCTTATATTATACCGATGATTCTGGCAGGATTTTCTGCAATTATATGCTGCTTTTATTTTGCTGTATTGTCAATAACAGCAAAGGGCTCAAATTATGATTTCAGAAACTTTACATTTCTGCACCTTGTTCCTGTTTTTTGGGCGTTTATGAGGCTGATACTCATTATGATAAAGATTGTTGATATTAAGCAGGATTCTGATACAGTGCTTGAATTTCTGCTGCTTTCATTTATGCTTATGTTCTTTTTCAGCTATATATTAATGCTGGATAACAGCGGCAGAGCTTCAAAGCCTTTTGTATTTTCTGCAATTTCAACATTTGCTCTGGCATCGGTAATTGCACTGCCCAGACTTGCAATAATCATAGCGGGAAAAGGTGAAGTGCTTTATCCTGCGGATTATACAAGCATCAGCTATTTTGCTGTGGGATTGTTTGCGGCCGTACAGATAAAAAAGAAAAAGATTTAATCAGAGGATTTATTTTGTTTTTAGAAAATTTAAAAACCATAGCACTACAGGTTCTGATTTTGTACCTTATTGCCGGTGTCGGCTTTGTTACCGATAAAACGGGTATTTTTAAACAAAAGGATGCAAAAAGATTAATAGACCTGCTTTTCAATATTATTCTTCCTATTGCCATAATTCACACATTTATGACAATGGAGTATTCGGCAGAGCATGTTAAGGGTATATTTATTGCATTTATATGTGCTTTTGCAACCCATATTTTCGGAATACTTATTTCACTTTTTACGTTCAGAAAAAGAAGTCTGAAAGAGCGTGGAATATATCATTATGCAACAATTCTTTCAAACGCAGCATTTCTGGCGCTGCCTCTTGCAAAAAGCGTAATAGGCTCGGAGGGTATTTTCTACTGCTCTGTTTATGTTGCGGTTTTCAATATGGTTGCATTTACGATAGGAATTTATGAAATATCGGGTCATGAGGCTAAGCTTGATTTAAAAAAGATTATTTTAAATCCCGGCACAATTTCAGTGTTAATCGGGTTGCCTCTTTTCTTTTTACAGCTTGATATTCCCTATGCGGTTGAATATCCTATGGAGCTTGTGGGCAACTGTAATTCACCGCTTGCAATGATTGTTTTCGGAACATTTCTGGCTAATTCAAGCTTTAAAAATATGTTTGCCAAAAAGGAAATTTACTTTGTTTCATTTTTAAGACTGCTGGTGATACCTCTTTGTATGATAGGTGTATTTTATCTTTGCGGTGTCAGGGGTCCGCTGCTGTCGGCTATGGCAATTTCAGCCTCAGCACCAACTGCGACTAATACAGCTATGTACGCGGCTAAGTATGATAATGATACGGCTCTCGGCTCAGAGCTTGCTGCTCAGTCATCTGTATTGTCAATAATAACAATGCCTGTTGTGGTGGCGCTTGCCTCGGTATTGCAATAATATATATATACAGGCAGTTAATGAAATGTAAATTTATTTAAAATAAAAATGGACTTCTGTTGAATTATCCTTTAATATAAATTATAATTATTGTGTGATAGTTTTAAGTGTTAGATAATAAATATATAAAGGGTGATTTTATGAAATTAGTTATAGCGATTGTATCGAATAAGGATTTGCCGCAGGTGCTTGCAGTGACAAGTGCTGAGGGCTTTCCGTCAACAAAAATCGCAACACAGGGTCAGTTTTTACAGAGCGGTCAGACCACTATACTGTATGGTGTAAATGACAACAGAGTTGATGATTTGTTTGAGCTTATTAAAAATAATGTAACAAAAAGAGTACTTAAGGAAACATCTGTTGAAAGCACAATTGAAGGCTCTTTGCTGAAAAAGCCTGTCGATGTTGAGGAATTCGGTGCAGTTGCATTTGTTATTAATGTAGAGGATTTTAAAAAACTTTAAATGAAAGAGCTTAATTTTGTCGGAAATAAACGTGTTATTGAACAGCTTGGATGTCTTATTGACTCCAAGCGTTTTCCTCATGCCCTGATAATTGAGGGAGAGCACGGTTTAGGCAAAAAAACTTTAGCAAGAGAGCTTGCAGGTGCTCTTGTCTGCCGCGGCGAAAATAAGCCCTGTGGTGAGTGCAGTCAGTGCCGTAAGGCAAGGCAGGGGATTCATCCTGATATTATTGAGCATACTGCTGAGGGAGGTATTAATTCCTTTCACGTTAATGTAATCAGGGATATTGTTAATGATGCGTTTATGAGTCCCAATGAGGCTGATTATAAGGTGTATATTTTAGGCAATGCGGAATGTATGAATGTTTCGGCACAGAATGCACTGCTTAAAATACTCGAAGAGCCGCCCGAATATGTTATCTTTATAATGACTGTATCATCAAAAAGTATGATGCTTGAAACAGTTCTTTCAAGAAGTGTTGTTGTCAGCCTTGAGGGTGTGGATATAAAAAGCGGTGCTGAGTATATTGTATCACATTATGATGATGTTGACATTACGTCTGCACAGTGTCAGCTTGAAACCTTTAACGGAAATATAGGCAAAACGCTTACCTCACTTCAGAATGGTAAGGTCAGCGAAATAACAGAGGTCTGTGTTAAAATATGCAGTGCACTGGTGAGTGACAGTGAGTATTCACTTCTGACTGCCTGCGCCGCTTTTCAGAATGACAGGCAGAGTATTGTTCTTGCAATGGATTTTCTGAAAAATATTTTCAGGGATGCGCTGGTGTACAAGCCGTCGGCTGAACTGATTTCAGGTCAGGCGGAAACAGTTACCATGCTGAAAAACCGAATAACCCGTCAAAAGCTTATTGACTTAATTGTTATTTGTGATAAACTTAAAGAGATGGCACTTAAGAATTCAAATAATTCACTGCTCATTACAAAAATATGTTACAGCCTTAGACAAGCCATTGGCAGATAGGCTGTTTGGAGGATATATATGACAAAGGTTGTTGGTGTCCGTTTCAAGGATACAGGCAAAACTTATTATTTTGACCCATGCGGTATAGATTGCAGAAAGGGTCAGGTGCTCGTGGTTGAAACTGCGAAGGGGATTGAGTGCGGTACTGCACAGTCAAATATAAAAGAGGTTGATGATGATGAGGTTGTCGCACCGCTTAAGCCCGTTAAAAGAATTGCCACAGATGAGGATTTAAAAATCCTTGAGGAAAACAAGGCATATGAAAAGGATGCACTTGCTGTTTGTGCCGAAAAAATAAAGGACCATAATCTTGAAATGTTTCTTACGGATGCAGAGTGTTCATTTGACCGTACAAAGATTATCTTTTATTTTACCGCTGACGGCAGAGTCGATTTCAGAGAACTTGTTAAGGATTTAGCCTCTTATTTTCGCAAAAGAATTGAGCTGAGGCAGATAGGTGTCCGTGATGAAAGCAGACTGCTCGGCGGTCTTGGAATATGCGGCAGACCCTTCTGCTGTTCAACATTCCTTGATGATTTTCACAGTGTTTCAATAAAAATGGCAAAGGATCAGGGCTTGTCACTTGCTCCCGGTAAAATCAGCGGAACCTGCGGCAGATTATTGTGCTGTCTGAAGTATGAGCAGAATTCATATGAGTATTTAAACAAAATTACACCGAGGAAGGGTGCGGTTGTTGACTGCCGTGAGGGCAGGGGAATTGTTGTTGATGTTTCAATTCTTACGGGTATGCTTAAGGTTCAGCTTGACAAATCGCCTGAGGGACTTCCTGTTTCGGTCAACAGATCAGAGGTAAGAGTTGTAAAAAAAGGCAATTATGACAATTCAAAAGAAAAATCTTCAAATGATTAAAAATCACTTGATTTTTTAATAATATACTGTTATATTATTTGTATAGCTTGATGATGTAGGAGGTGTATCTATAATGGCATACGCAATTTCAGATGATTGTATCTCATGCGGCGCTTGTGCTGCTGAATGTCCTGTAAGTGCTATTTCAGAGGGTGACGGTAAATTCGTTATCGATGCTGATACCTGTATTGAATGCGGCGCTTGCGAAGGTGTTTGCCCTGTTGGCGCTCCTGCACAGGAATAATTTACAATAATTAGTCTTAAAAGCACGCTCTGCAGAACGTGCTTTTATTTTTTGTTTTTCTTGCAATGTAAGGCTGTGTCTGTTAAAATGAAATCAGGGTGATGATATGGACAACAAAAATAAAACAGATAACAATAAATCAAAAAATATTTTACAGTTTATAAAATTTGCACTTTTTTCTGCATCAGCAGGTATAATACAGGTGCTCAGCTTTACATTAATGAATGAGGTGCTGATTAAGCTTCCGTTTATGCAAAGGGCGCTTGAAAGCAATGAAGCCTTTGCTAAAATAATGGAAAATGAATATGGTCCTTTGTACCTTATTGCACTGCTTCTTTCTGTTATATGGAATTTTACCTTTAACAGAAAATTCACCTTTAAATCAGCGGCGAATGTGCCGGTTGCAATGCTCAAGGTGCTTGCGTTTTATGCAGTGTTCACACCTGTTACAGTTCTTTTAGGCAATTATTTCACTGCAAAATTTGCAGATTTTTCAGCCATTGAATATGTTGTGCTCGGCGTAACAATGGCTTGCAATATGATAACCGAGTTTATTTATGACAAGCTTGTTGTTTTCAGAAATCAGGAAAATACAGCAGAGAAAAAATAGATTTATTTTTTTAGCAGGGTAAATAAATGCCCTGCTTTTTGATTTTAATCTGACAATTATGTGCAAAAAATATCAGGATTAATAAATCATTTTTCAGTAAAATGTGATTGTACCCGAAAGCAGTCGGGTCAGCGGAAAGGATAAAGCTATGGATGTTGCCTCAGGTATGCAGAATGCCATCAATTATATTGAAGACCATTTGACAGATGAGATTGATTATAACTGCATTGCTCAGGCGTCATGTATGTCAAATTATTATTTTCAGAGAATATTTTGTGCAATGTGCGGTTATACAGTCGGTGACTATATCAGATACAGACGGCTCACACTTGCCGGCAGTGAGCTTGTGCAGTCAAAGGCAAAAGTGATTGATGTTGCACTGAAATACGGCTATGAAACACCTGAAAGCTTCACAAGAGCGTTTGTAAAGTTTCATGGTGTTACACCATCGTATGCAAAAGAGAATGGTGACAGACTGAAATACTTTTATCCTCTTTCCGTTACAATTACATTAAGAGGTGGTTTTATGGAAAAGTTTGAAAAGGATAATTACAGGATTGAAAAAAAGGATGCCTTTACTGTGCTTGAAAAGGTTGAACAGCATATGATTGACAGTGAGGCTAATAAAAATACCATTCCTGAATTCTGGGGAAGAAGCTGGCAGGATGGCACAGTTAAAACCCTGCTCAGCAATTTGTCAGGCAGTAATGATTTGTTTGGAATATGCTATAATAAATCAATTAGTTCAAGTGAATTGTTTGATTATGCAATCGGATGCTCCTGTGCACCTGATGTTAAAGTTCCAGATGGTTACAGAATCAATACAATTCCTGCAAGAACGTGGCTTGTGTTTGAATGTGTCGGTCCTATGCCTCAGGCAATGCAGCAGGCGTGGCACACTATTGTAAGTGAGTTTGTGCCTTCAAGTGAATATGAGCTGACATATGAATTTAATATTGAGGCATACAGTGCAGGCAATATGACCGGTGAGAATTATAAAAGTGAAATATGGGTGCCTGTAAAAGAGAAAAAATAATAATCATTAAATAACTGAAACGCCCTGCGGAATGCTCCGCAGGGCGTTTTGTCATTTTATATACTCTGTTATAATATTCTTAAGAAAATCTGAGTTCACAACATAATCTCCGTGACTCTTACCTTTAATAATTTTGAGCGTTGAATTCGGAATATGCTCTGCGATTAACCGTGTTTCTTTTTCGCATATCATATCAAATTCACCTGCAAGAACGAGTGTGGGGCATTTTATGCTTTTAAGCTCATTGACTGTAATATTCGGTTCATTGAGCATCATTTTTGTCCGCTTGTCACGTGTGAAAAAATATGATATTTTTGAACCTAAACGAAAAGGGAGTTTAAGCCCTTTCGTTGTGATATTTGCCCCTGAAATAATCATTTTTTCAAATGCATCAGGTCTTTTGATACAGCACAGCAGACCGATAATTCCGCCATCGCTGAAACCGTAAAAACAGGGCTTATCAAGCTTTAGTTCGTCCATAAACCGCAGTACATCATCTGCCATATCACTGTAATGAAATTCGTCAGTGCCTTCGCTTTTTCCGTGACCTCTGCTGTCAAGAGCATAAACTGTGAATTTATCTTTTAATGCATCGGTCAGTTTATTAAAAATTGTGTGGTCCTCTTTATTGCCGTGAAGCAGAATGAGCGGTCTGCCTGCTCCGCATTTTTTATAATAAATTACGGGTTTTGATTCGGTAAACATATTATTCCTCGTTTATAACCTCGCTGTAAAATCTGCGTGTGTCCTCATTCCATCCGCTGATTACATCCTCGCTCAGCTGACTTGGAGTAAGAGCAAATGTGTCTGTCAGCTCCTGCTCAAATGCATATGTAACCTTGACTGCGCCGTTATAGTTAAGGTGATTTCCGCCGTCCATTGTATCAGATTCCCAATCAAAGTTTCCAATCTTATCTATATCTGTATTATAGTCAATAAAAACAAGATTGTTTTTTTCTGCAAGCTCTTTGACAGCATTGTGCTTGCCGTAATTCCAGCTTGTGCCTGCCGGTATTGAAACGAGTGCAAGCTGACAATTATTTTTTTTGCAAAGGTCAACTATTTTATTGAAATACTTTTGTGTGTTTCTGTCTATATCCTCTGATTTGGCATTCTCTTTACCGAGGTATGTTTTGCCATGCTCAAACTTCTTAGCACTTTTGCCGGCAATGAAGCCTTTGGCGATAAATCTGTATCTGCCTTTTATGTTGATAAAATCATTTTTGTTAAGCTTCTTCCATCTGTAATTATATTTCATCAGTGGGAATTTGTAATTGATGCCTGCAAGAATTGCCTCATCAATATTTGTGAAATTCTCATGGAATTTTTCAATTCCGTAGGCGATGCCCTGCTTGATTGTCCGTTTTTTATCATTTTCTGCAAGATTGCCGTTTTTGTCGAATTTGTTGATTGTTGTGAACATACAGTCAGTTTCAAAAACAACAAGCTTAGGAGATTGATATTTGAACATTTCTGCAAGCTTGTGATAAACCTCCGCAGTAGTGACGCTTGGCATACCCATAACGCAGGTTGTTATCTTTTTGTCCTCCCAAATTTTAATGGGATTGATTGCTCTGTAAATGTCTGAATTGCCCACCATCATAACATCAATTGAATTTTTTGCCTCACCCTTATAGGCGGCTGTGATACAGGAGGACATACCTGTTGAATCCATTTTGCCCTTGGGTGAAAAAACATTTGAGCTGTAAGCAAAAATAAGACAGAATACAAGAATAAACGACAGTGAGCGAATTAAACCGTTTATATTCTTTTTAGTGTTAGTGTTTTTCATAGCCTTTTTTATAAAATTTACTTTGATTTTTCTCCAATAATTTTCTTGTTTTTTCTTTAGGGGAGTTGAAATTGCTTTCACAGAAAATTTCTGTATCTTTGTTCCATATCTCTATTTGTTCATCGGTAAGCTCTGACGGCTTTAAGCCGTATTTCTTTTTCAGCAGCTTTTCATAAGCAGCAGTTACTTTGCTTGCACCTGTATTGTTAAGATGTAAGCCCTCGTCCTTTGTGTCCTTTGTCCAGTCAAAAGTCGGTATAAGGTCACGTCTTACATTGAAATCAATATAGCTAAGATCATTTTGCTCGGCAAGCTCCTTAACAGTATTGTGCTTTCGCATATTCCAGCTGTATCCTGACGGCACAGTAACCAGTGCAAGCTTAATATCTTTTTCTTTGCAAAGGTCAACTATTTTATAAAAATATTTTAAATTCAGATGCCCGATAGCTTCTTTGCTTTTGTCTGTTTTGTCAATATACGTGTTGCCGTATTTAAACGGGCACACGCTTTTGCTTGTCAAAAAGCCCCTTGAAGTAAAAGCCTGTTGATTTGTTACATTTAAAAGCTCACGCGGTGTAATCTGTTTCCACCTGTAATTGAATTTCACAGTGGGGTATTTGCTGTCAAGTGCGGCTAACATCCCTTGCTCGGCTTCATCAAGCTTATTTTTAACGGTGCCTATTCCCAAACCTGTTTCCTTAGTTTCTTCGTCATCGTAAATAAGGTTACCCGATTCATCAAATCTGTTTGCTGTATCAAACAGACAGTCAGTTTCAAGAACAAGCAGTTTGGGCGACTGATTAGTCAAAAATCTCTTAGCCCTGTAATATGCTTCAGGTTCGGAAATAAATGAGTGACCTATCAGACAGGAGGTGATTCCGCAGTCAATCCATATTTTCATCGGATTTATTCCGCGGTAGGCATTTGAATTTCCGAGAATTACAACATCAACAGTATTCTTTTCAATTGCATTGCAGGAACGAATCATATTTACAGGCTTGCCTGTTGCATCATCCTTTACCTTCGGAAGCAGCACATTTGATGCAGTTATAAACAAAAATATAAATATAACTGTAAATATCAGAGCATTTCTGAGTCCGAGCAGGTTTTTCTTTTTGTTTTTCATAAGTATATCTTTGCTTTCTTTTAAAATTGTGCATAAATGGCAGCCGCTTCACCGCCTGCATTGTTACCGTACATACCGACAATTATAATTGAGAATATCAGAAGCAGATATAAAACCCATCTTAATACAAGCGGCTTCTGTGCCAGTTCCTCTCTGATATTATGTCCTTTTTCTTTAAGAAGTCCTATTACAAATATAACGGCAATGCCTATCAGAATTACGGGATAATCCCTGAAAGAGATATGCGGAATTGTATTTCTGCTAAGCAGGTCTGTAAAGCTTACTGATTTAAACATCTGTAAAAACAGATTTGTGCTTTCGGAAATTGTTGCACTTCTGAAAATCAGCATACCAAAGTTAACAATAACAAATGTTCTTATCATCTGGAAGAGATGATATGTTTTAGTTTCTCTGTTAATTTTCAGCTTTGTGCAAAGCTTGTCTGTCAGCGGCTTTGTAAATTCACCGAGCATCATCAGTAAGTAATAGTAAAGTCCGTAGAAAATGTATTTTCCGCTTGAGCCGTGCCATATACCATTGCAGAACCATACGAAAAACAGTGCATAGGCAGCAGGTATCATCTGAACGAAATACTCGTTTTTAATATGCTTTTTAGCAATGGTGTTAACCTTTTTGAAGCTGCCGGAAAGGCTGACAGGGTAGAATACATATTCCTTTAGCCACAGACCGAGGGTGATATGCCATCTTCTCCAGAACTCATTGATTGAGCGTGCAAAGAACGGCTGTCTGAAGTTTTCTGCAAGCCTGATGCCGAACATTTCGCTGACACCTGCAATAATATCAATGCAGCCTGAGAAATCACAGTAAAGCTGTACTGTGTATGAAATCAATGCAATGATTATTGCCGTGCCGCTGAATTCATCGGGCTTTTCAAATACGCCTGATGCAATCATACCGATTCTGTCAGCAATGACAAGCTTTTTGAATAAGCCGAAAAGCATCAGCAAAGCGCCGTTTTTTATTACATCATAGTCGATATAGTGCGGCTCTCTGAACTGCTTGTCAAGTGCACCGTAGCGGTCAAAGGGTCCTTCAATAATATGAGGAAAATAGCTTACAAACAGAAGCACTCTGCAGGGATTTTTCTCTGCCTTTATTGTGCCTCTGTAAACATCAACAATATAGCTTATTGCCATAAGTGTGTAGTAGGAGATGCCGAGGGGCAGAATAAAGCTGAAAGTGGGTATAACCTCCTTGTCTGTGAATAAGCCGATTACAGAGTTAGCCATTCCGCCAAAGAAGTTACCGTATTTAAGTACTGCAAGTATTGCAATGTTGAGCACAACAATTGTTGTGAGTACAGCCTTCTGCTTTTTCTTTATTGAAGCCTTAAGCTGTTTGCGCTCAGCCTTTTCAAGCTCTGCTTTTTTTGCCTTGAACTCGTCATTAAGTCCCTGAATTTTTAATGCACCCAGATAAATCAGCAGTGTGGATGCAATCATAAACAGTGTTAAAACTGTGCTGGAGATAGCGTAAAAAACTAAAGATGCAACGAGTAAAACTATCCATTGCATCTTTTTCGGAACAAGATAGTAAACTACTCCGGCAATTGCCACAAAAATGACAAATACTAATGAAGTGATTGACATAATTTTACTCTTCGTCCTCTAATTTTTTAATTAAGCTCATAATAGCCTCTGCACTGTTGAAATTTTCGGGCACTAAATCAGTTACGGCAATCTCAACATCAAATTCGTCACTGATTTCATTAACAAGTCGGATTATGGCAAGTGAGTCGAGTATACCCTTATCAACTAAGCCTGTTTCGCTTTCAAAATCAACACCCGGCTTGATTTCCTCTAATATTTCCAATAATTCTTCCATTTCTTTTACCTTCCTTATAATTTTCTTTTATAATTCTTTATATAAGCTCTGAAGAGCCTTTCTGTCAATTTTACCATTGGCGTTTTTCGGCATTTCCTTAATTCTCAGTACCTTGTCAGGTATCATATAGGGCGGAACCTTGTTCTTAACCGCATCAAGAACAACATTGCTGTCCTTAATTGCACCTTCATAAACAAGTGCAAGACAGTCAGCATCCTTGTCATAGACACAGGCACAGGCTTTAACCTTTGCAACGCTGTTTGCACCTGCCTCGATTTCGCCAAGCTCAATTCTGTAACCCATTCGCTTAATCTGAAAATCCTTGCGTGTTATATAAATAAGCTCGCCTTTATCATTATATTTAACGATATCGCCTGTTTTATATACTCTTTCGGGATAGAATTTATTTATGGGATTCTGAACAAACGCATCGGCAGTTTTTTCAGGATTCTTATAATATCCGTCTGCCATAAAGCCTGAACGTACAAAAAGCTCACCCTCTTCATCGGGCTTTGCCTTTTCACCATCGGCATTTACAATGAATACATCACAGTTGTCACAGGCTTTGCCTATCGGCAGGCTTTCGTCATCTGCAAACTCTCTGTCCACAACGTAAAAGGTGCAGATGTCTGTTGTTTCCGTAGGACCGAAAAGATTTGCGTAGGTAATACTGCTGTCAAGATTTTTTATCCAGTAATTAAGCTGTTTTGTGGGCATTACCTCGCCTGCAAATAAAACAGTTTTTAAATACTCGGGCTTTGCGACATCAAATGCTTTCCAGTTTGAAAGAATTGAAATAGCTGTCGGTACCCAGTAAATTGTGTTGATTTTATAATCATTAAGATACTTAATCAGATTTAACGGGAATGAAAAATTTGACTTAGGTATAATGTTATAGGTACACCCGCATTTTATTGTAGAGTAAAAATCCGTTACCGACATACTGAAATAAAGCGGTGTCTGTGAGCCGAAGGAGGTGGTTTCATCAAATCCGAATTCCTCCGTTACCCAGTTAATGTAACTGATTAATGCCCTGTGGCTGATAACCGTGCCTTTTGGCATTCCCGTTGAGCCGCTGGTGAAAAGAATATACGCAGTGTCCATATCAATCATCTGACTGCGTATATCGGCAAGCTTGTTCTCGTCAATATCAGTCTGAACACATACATTATAAAGATAATATGCTTTACCAAGCTCATCTGCCAAATCCAAGGAATCATTGTCAGTTATAATAACAGGATTATCAAGTGTGTTCAATATGCTTTCGATTCTGTCTGTCGGTGAATGAACATCAACAACAACATAAAAATCACCTGCATACACAGCACCAAGCATAGCTTCAATGCAATTAACGCTTTTATCAATGAGTATTGCAACAGGTCTTTTTGTGCCCTCCCCGGTAAGATGTGTTCCTATTGCCTTTGCATTCTTCATAACCTCGCTGAAGGTCGCTTTTCGGCTGCTGTCTGTGAATCCGATTTTGTCAGGATATTCAATTGTGGTTTTTTCAAAAAATTCAAGTACATTTTTCATAACTGTATTCTACTGCATTTATGGATTATATTCAACTGATTTGACTATTATTTGTCAAAAATTTATCAAATTTTAATAATTCGCCTAAAAACGTTGCTTAGAAGCTTAGTGTTGAACACTATTCAACATAATCATTCAAATAATAACATAAAATAATATTAAAGTCAATTAATACTTAAGAAAAAGGAGTAGATTGCAATGTTTAAGGTGAAGGCTCCCGATGGAAGTAATAATTTATGCGGCAGGAGGCTTGCAGAAATAAGAAAGTCGCAAAAGCTTTCTCAGCGTCAGCTTGCATCAAAAATGCAGCTTCTCGGCTATGATGTGGATAACTTTTTTATCAGAAGAGTTGAAAACGGTGAGCGTTTTGTAACTGATATTGATTTGAAAATTTTCTGTGAAGCGTTGGGCGTCAGGCTCAGTGATATTCTTGATTTCTGATAATTATTACCGGCTGTTTCAAAGCAGCCGGCTTTGTTTTTTTGTCTATATATAATAAGTGTTAAAAAAACGGTAAAGTGTTGCAAAGAAAATCAAAAAATTGTCATATTTTTTATTATACCCGATGATGTGTAGGTTTTGTGTCGGTAAAATATTATTTTGCTTGATTTTAAAGTAATTATTGTTTAAAATGGTAATATACAGAAAATAGTCAATATTATTAATTAAAGGTGCTTATAAATGTTCAGAGAAATGAGAAGGAAAAAGCAGCAGCTTTCGGATAATGAATGTATTGAAATTCTTGAAACGGGAAAAACGGCTGTCCTTGCCGTTAATGGTGATGACGGCTATCCGTATACTGTTGCACTTAATTATGTTTATTATAACGGACTCATTTATTTTCACTGTGCCAAAAAGGGTCATAAGCTGGATGCAATTGATAAAAACGATAAAGTTTCAATATGCATTATCAAGCAGGATGATGTTGTGCAGGAGAAATTTACAACCTATTACAAGTCTGTTGTCTGCTTCGGCAGGGCTGAAAGAATAACAGACGATAATGAAATAAAAACAGCTGCCGCAATTCTTTCTGAAAAATACTGTCCTGATTTTCTCGATGGTATTTCTGACGAAATAGAGAAGAGCTTTCCTGCCCTTGCTGCTGTAAAAATAACACCTGAGCATATAACAGGCAAGCAGTGCATTGAGCTTGTTAAATAATTTTTATATTTATTTGGAGATATTTATGGCTATTCACATTTTAGACAATAACGTATTTGTCCTTGAAACTAAGAATACACATTATGCTTTAGGAATAGACGAGCGTGGTTACAACCGTCATATTCACTGGGGTAAAAAGTGCAGATGTCAGGATTATGAAATGGTTATTAAGGGTGATGAAAATTCAAACCATTCATTCCTTGACTGGTATAAGCAGGAGCTGACGGTTTTCGGCTCAACAATGTATCGTGACTGCTCTGTGAAAATGAATTTCAGTGACGGTTGCCGTGAGCTTGACCTTGAATTTGCAGGATATAAAAATTCAGAAAATCAGCTAACATTAGTATTTAAGGATAAACATTATCCTGTTGAGCTTTGTCTTAATTACTGTGTCTATGATGATTTTGATATTATTAAAAGATATACCTCAATCAGAAATACAGGTGCTGATGATGTGAGCTGTGAAAGACTTTTCAGTGCTGAATTTTCTTTGCCGACAGTTAAGCCGTACGTTTTCAGAAATACAAATGGTGCGTGGGGTGCTGAATTTACTGAGTGTGACACTGAGCTTACAGGCGGTTATGCTGTGTGGGAAAGCAGAAAGGGTGCATCAAATCATACTGCTTCACCTTATTTTATTGCATCACAGAATGCTGATGAAAACAGCGGTGCGGTTTACTTTGCTTCGCTTGCATATTCAGGCAATTTCAAGGTGAGTGCAAGCCGTGATTTGTTCGGTATCACCCGTGTTCATATGGGTATGAACGACTTTGATTTTTCACACACAATAAAGGCAGGGGAGAGCTTTGATACTCCTGTTGTTTACTGTGGTATGACTGAGGGCTTTGGCGATATGAGCCGTCAGATGAACCGCTTTGCAATAGAAAATATTCTGCCGAAGCAGTTTAATAAAGAGATATTGCCGGTGCTTTATAATTCATGGGAGGCAACAGGCTTTAACGTTACTGTTCACGGTCAGACGCTTCTTGCTGAAATAGCAGCGTCACTTGGTGTTGAACTTTTTGTTATGGATGACGGCTGGTTCGGTCAGCGTAAAAATGACAGAGCAGGTCTGGGTGACTGGTATGTAAACAAGCAGAAATTCCCTGACGGCTTGGATGAGCTGATTAAAAATGTTAACAGTCTGGGTATGGATTTCGGCTTGTGGGTTGAGCCTGAAATGGTTAATCCTGACAGTGATTTGTACAGAAAGCACCCTGAATGGACATATCACTTTGATACAAGAAGGGCAAGTGAGCTTCGTCATCAGCTTGTTCTCAATATGACACTGCCTGATGTTCAGGAATATGTGTTTAAAATGATTGATGATCTGCTCAGTGATTTTAATATTAAGTATATTAAATGGGATATGAACAGACCCTTTTCAGAGGTCGGTGCTGAGAATCTTGATGACCCTAAAATGTATTCATATCTGCACACAAAGGCTGTTTATGATATTGCTGACAGACTTAAGGAAAAACACCCTGATGTTCAGATTGAGGCTTGTGCTTCAGGCGGAGGCAGAGCAGAGCTTGGCGCAATGAGTCACTTTGATATGGTGTGGACGAGTGATAATACTGATGCCATTGACAGAATGACAATTCAGAAGGGCTATTCACTTTTAAGACCCATTAAGGCAATGCGCTGCTGGGTGACAGATATCAATTCATATAACAAGCCCTGCTCACTTGATTTCAGATTTAACATTGCTATGCAGGGTTCACTGAGCCTTGGCGGCAATCTGACCAAATACAGTGATAAGGATCTGGAAATATGTAAGAAGAATATTGCTGTTTATAAGGAAATCCGTGATATTGTTCAGTTCGGTGATCTTTACAGACTTCTCAATATTGAGGATGACGATGTGCTTCTTAATCAGTATGTTAATGCTGATAAATCAAAAAGCGTTGCTTTCCTTGCGGCAAACGGTACCAAATTCTATAAAAAAACTATGAATCTTGTTTTTGCAGGTCTTGATGAGGATTCTGTTTATTCAATGACCGTCCGTGACAAGAGCTATATAAAATCAGGTGCATATTTTATGAATGTCGGTGTCCCGCTTCAGATACGCGGTGCTGATTTTAATGAAATTATAAGCATTAATAAGCTTAACAATGAAATTGTCAATTTCATTAATTAATATCTGTTTACTTTGTATCGGGTGAAAATAGTATGAATGATATTTCCGTAATTATTGATGAATATGAAAAGCTGACAGGTATCAGGCTTTGGCAGGCACAGATTCTTGAGCTTGCAGTTGAAATAAGCCAGACTGACGAGGAAAAGGAGAATTGTATGATAATCAAAACTCTTTATGCTCTGCCTGTTAATACTGAAGGGAATATGGGTTTTATTGCTTTTGTTGAAACAGCAGAATGTCTGCTTGATTATGACAATGAAATATCATCGGCAGAATCTGTCGGTTATGAAATTGTTGCAAGAATATAAAATATTGAGGTAAATATATGGCGATTTATGATATAGCCGGATTAAAAGTAAATATTGTTGACCCTGAGGGAAGAACAAAAAAGCAGGCAGTGCCGTACCTTGCAGAAAGTCAGGATGAAAAGCAGCATATTGACATTAATATAAATGTTACTGCAAAGCGTATAAGTGCGGCTGTTGAAGAGCATCCTGAGCTTCAGCAGGGTGACTGGGAATATATGCTGACAGGCTCTGATTTTTATACCGAACTTATTAAATTTGACGGTATACTGCTTCATTCCTCCTGCATTGTTGTTGATGACCGTGCCTATGCATTTTCTGCTGACAGCGGTGTAGGCAAGTCTACCCATACACAGCTCTGGCTTAAGCATTTCGGTGACAGGTGCTATATGCTCAATGATGATAAGCCTGCCATAAGACTCATTGACGGCGAGGTTTATGCCTGCGGCACTCCTTTCAGCGGTAAGTATGATTACTCAACACCGAAAAATGTGAAGCTTGCGGGAATATGCTTTTTGCAGAGAAGTGAGGATAACTGGATAAAACAGGCTGATACGAGCAAGGCGGTTTTCAATATTTTTTCTCAGACACTGAGAAAGCTCAATCATTCAGATATGAATAAGCTCTTTGATGTGCTTGAGCAGATTTTTGCTAAGGTGCCTTTGTATGAGCTTGGCTGCAATATCAGCGACGAGGCTGTCCTTACCGCATATAACGCAATGAAACAGAAATAAATATGGTAATATAAAAAATGACCGCTTACAGTTAATGCTGTAAGCGGCTGTTGTTTTTTATAATGCTTTTGTTTCGACTTCTTCAAGTATTCTTGCAAGAAATTCATCAAGAGTTGATGCACCCTCGTCGCCCTGCTTTCTTGAGCGGACTGAAATTGTGTTGTTTTCAATATCCTTGTCACCTGCAAGAAGCATATAAGGTACCTTCTCAAGCTGGGCTGAACGGATTTTGAAACCGATTTTTTCAGATCTGTCATCAATTTCACAGCGGATACCCTTTGCTTCAAGTGCCTTTTTAACATCATACAGATAATCAAGATGTCTGTCTGCAATCGGAAGCAGCTTAACCTGAACGGGAGCAAGCCATGTTGGGAATGCACCTGCATACTTTTCAATAAGATATGCAAGAGTACGCTCATAGCAGCCTATTGATGTTCTGTGAATGATGTAAGGATTTTTCTTTACACCGTCACGGTCAACGTATTCCATACCGAATTTTTCGGCAAGCATCTGGTCAATCTGAATAGTGATAAGTGTATCCTCTTTTCCGAATACATTCTTAATCTGAATATCAAGCTTAGGACCGTAGAATGCAGCCTCGCCGATACCGATTTCATAATCAACTCCGAGATCGTCAAGAATGTTCTTCATCTTGCTCTGTGCCTCGTCCCACTGCTCCTCAGTGCCGATATATTTATCTCTGTTATCGGGATCCCACTGTGAGAAACGGAAACTTGCATCCTCGTAAAGACCGAGTGTTTTCAGCATATATTCACAAAGCTCAAAGCAGCCTCTGAATTCATCCTCAAGCTGATCGGGAGTGCACATTAAATGACCCTCTGAAATTGTGAACTGACGTACACGGATTAAGCCGTGCATTTCACCGCTTGCTTCATTTCTGAAAAGAGTTGATGTTTCGTCATATCTGAGAGGGAGGTCACGGTAAGAACGCGGCTTGTTGAGATATGCCTGATACTGAAACGGGCAGGTCATAGGACGAAGTGCAAATACTTCCTTGTCCTTTTCCTCATCACCGAGTACAAACATACCGTCCTTGTAGTGATCCCAGTGACCTGAAATTTTATATAAATCACTTTTTGCCATTAATGGTGTTTTAGTTAACTGCCAGCCTCTTTTTGCCTCCTCATCCTCTACAAAACGCTGTAAAAGCTGAATTATTTTTGTTCCCTTAGGAAGAAGGATAGGCAGACCCTGACCGATATAGTCAACTGTTGTGAAAAGCTCAAGCTCACGTCCGAGCTTGTTGTGGTCACGCTTTTTAGCTTCTTCAAGCATTGTTAAATGCTCCTCAAGCATTGATGCCTTAGGGAATGCAGTACCATAAACACGGCAGAGCATTTTGTTGTTTGCGTCACCACGCCAGTATGCACCCGTGCAGTTTGTTAATTTGAATGCCTTGACAGCCTTTATATCCATAAGGTGAGGACCTGCGCAAAGCTCGGTAAACTCACCCTGTCTGTAAAAGCTGATAGGCTCGCCCTTTTCAGCGTGCTCATTAATAAGCTCAACCTTGTAAGGCTCATTCTTTTCTTTCATAAGCTTTACAGCGTCGGCAGGCTCAAGCTCAAATTTTTCAATGTCAGGATTTTCCTTGACAATAGCCTTCATTTCCTTCTCGATTTTCTCCAGATCTTCGGGAGAAAATGGAGTTTCAACATCAAAGTCATAGTAAAAGCCGCTGTCAATTGCAGGACCTATTGTAAGCTTTACATCAGGATAAAGTCTTTTAACAGCCTGTGCCATAATGTGTGATGCGGTATGGTTAAAGGTCTTTTTGCCGTCTGCATTGTCAAAGGTTAAAACCTCAAATTCACAGTCGGTGTCAACAACTGTTCTTAAGTCCTTAACCTCGCCGTTGATTTTACAGGAACAAGCGTTTCTGTAAAGACCCATAGAAATTTCTTTTGTAATGTCGGCTGCGGAAACTGCATTTTCAAATTCCCTGACCGAACCGTCTTTTAATGTAATCTTAATCATACATTAACCCTCCTGATAAAAATAAAAAAATCACCCTGAATAAATCAGGGTGAATTAAATCCACGGTTCCACCTGAATTGCATAAATAAAAAATAATTTATGCCGCTCATTTGCTCTTTAACGGCAGCAAGCCGGCTGGTATTGGCAGCACTCAAAGGTGGTGGCTTAACAATCTGCTTATGTGCTTGCACCGACCGCACACTCTCTGAAAGCTCGTAAATCAAGCCGTGTCCTTATCAACGTTTTAATTATTATAACGCTGTTTTTATGAATTGTCAACAATGTAAATTTTAACTTTTGCTTTCATTGACTTTTTATTATACAGGTGTTACAATATGTTGTATATATATAACAATTCAGTGTATAATATTGTCAAAATGTTGTTTAATCGGAGGGTTAAATGTTAGGAAATACAAGAAAAAATACTGTATCAATTTATGTAAAGGCGTTTATTTTAGCAATAATTTCAAGCTTTTCGGTTGTTGTCAGTAACGGAACCTATATTGCCACTGATGAACTCAGGGAAGAGTTCGGCAGTAAAATTTTAACTGATTTCTGGCAGATTAAGACTGCTTTTTCATATCCGGATTATTCTGTTTATTTGATGACTTTTCTTGCTTTTGCCGGATTTGTTTATCTGATACCTAAGGTGAACAGAAAAAATATTAAATGGGGTGTACCTTTTTCCGTAATCGGTGCACTGTTTATTCTTCTTTGTGAAAGCTATTATCTGCTTAATTCATGGGACAAGGTTTTCGGCAGTGCAACGGCGGTTATTACATCATCCTTAAGAGGAATGGGTATTGCAACTCTTATTTTCTTTGTGTATGATATTGCAAACAGAGTCAATATTGAAAAGTGTGATGCTGTTAATAAAGGTTTTGATAAAAAGCAGTTTATCAGGCTGACTCTTATAATGATTGCCTGCTGGGTGCCTTATATGATTATTATGGCACCGGGTGCAATGGGTACTGATACAAGAGATCAGTTTGCGCAGATTTTAGGTAACGGCGAGATGAGCTGGAGTCCCGGCACGGTGCCGAGAAAGCCTACCGACATTCTTCTTACTAATCATCATCCTGTGGCTCATACTCTGCTGCTTGGAATTTTCCTTAAATTCGGTGAGCTGATAGGCTCATATTTTGCAGGAATTGAGCTTTACTGTGTGCTTCAGAGTGTGGTTTTTGCCGCTGCTCTGACCTATTCCGTAATCAAGCTTCGGGAATACGGAATGTCCAAAAGACTTTCAAAGCTTGTTTATCTTTTCTTTACACTTTGTCCGCTGTTTCCGTTATGGGGTATGACCACCTTTAAGGACACACCGTTTGCTATTATGCTTTTAGTGGTAACACTGCTGCTTTATGATGCATTTAAAATGCCTGAAAGTTTTACAAAAGCAAAATACTGGGTGCTTGCAGCTGCTCTTTTTGTTCTTTTGCTTGTAAGAAATAACAGCTTTTACTTACTGCTGATTCTGCTGCCGTTTGCTGTTATTCATTTCAGAAAGGACAAAAAATTTGTACTCAAAGTCATATCTGTAATGCTTATTCCCATGTTATTGTTTAAGGTTGGCTTTACGGGTGTTGCATTCAAGCTTGCAGGTGTTAATGAGGGCAGTCCGAGAGAAATGCTTTCAATACCTTTTCAGCAGACTGCAAGATATATTGTGGAGTTTGAAAATGAGGTTACACCTGAGGAGGAGCAGAATATCCGCAAAATCCTCGGAGGCGGAGAATTAACTTTAAGCGATATTGCAGCGCTTTATGTGCCTGACAGAAGCGATAGTGTAAAGGGCGAATATAATAAGTATGCAACAACAGATGATCTTGTTAATTATTTCAAGACATGGTTTGCTCAGCTTGCAAAGCATCCGGGATGTTATATTGAAGCATTTTTGAATATGAATTTCAGTTGGTTCGGCTTTGATTCAAATCAGGATTTAGTTTTCTATAACGGAAATACGGATGAAACAATACCTGATTATCTTGAAGGACTTGATAATCCAAAGGTATTTGACCATGCAAGAGCGGTGGTTTCTCAGATGATGAATGCACTTGAGAGAATACCGGTTATTTCGTGTATATTTGAATTTTCATTCTACACATGGTGTTATGTTGTAATATTCCTTGCAATGCTTATGAGAAAAAAATATACAGAGCTTCTGGTATGTCTGCCGATTTTTGCAAATTATGCAATCTGTTTTGTAGGCCCCGTTGCGTATATGAGGTATGTAATACCTATGATTGTCTGCATACCGTTTGTAATATTTATAACATTCTCGAAATGTAAAAATAAAAATGATGATGCTGACGGAGATATTGAGTTGGAGGGTAACGAAATATGGATAAAATAGCAGTTCTGATTCCTTGCTATAATGAGGCGGTTACAATAAAAAAGGTTATCAATGATTTTCAGAAAGTACTGCCTGAGGCAACCATCTATGTTTATGATAATAACTCAAGCGATAATACGGCTGAGATTGCTGAAGCTGAGGGTGCGGTAGTACGCAGTGAATATCAGCAGGGCAAGGGCAATGTTATCAGAAGAATGTTCAGGGATATTGATGCCGAGTGCTATATTATGACTGACGGTGATGACACATATCCCGCTGAATTTGCAAGGGAAATGTGCGACAAGGTGCTTGAAAGAAATGTTGATATGGTAGTCGGCGACAGACTTTCATCAACATATTTTGAAGAGAATAAGCGACCTTTCCACAACTTCGGCAATTCAATTGTAAGAGCAAGCATCAATACTATCTTTAAAAGTGATATCAAGGATATAATGACAGGCTACAGAGCATTCAGCTACAATTTTGTTAAAACCTTCCCTGTGCTTTCAAAGGGCTTTGAAATTGAAACTGAAATGACAATTCACACTGTTGATAAAAATATGTTCTGTGAAAATGTAATTATTGAATACCGTGACAGACCTGAAGGCAGTGAGTCAAAGCTCAATACCTATTCAGACGGCTTCAAGGTGCTTATGACAATTGCAAGACTTTTTAAAAATTATAAGCCGTTTGCATTTTTCTCAATTATTGCACTCATTCTTTTTGTTCTTTCAGTCGGTTTCTTTATTCCTGTTTTAATTACATTTTTCAAAACAGGTATGGTTGATAAAATCCCGACAGTTATTGTTTGCGGTATAACAATGCTTGCGGCAATAATCAGCTTTTTCTCAGGTCTTGTACTTGACACTATAAAGCAGAAAAACAGACAGGATTTTGAAATGGAGCTTCAGAGATCAAACGACAGATATAAGGATTTGTTAAATAAATGATTAAACGATTATTTGAAAAATATAAGGAAATAATAAGCTACGTTTTCTTTGGTGTACTGGCGACAATTGTAAGCCTTGTATCATTTAAAGTATTTGATTTAATACTCGGTGAGCATCTTTATCTTTTAAGCAATGTCATAAGCTGGCTGGTTACAGTTATATTTGCATATTTCACAAATAAGCTTTGGGTGTTTGAATCAAAAAGCTGGAAAGCAGATGTTGTAATCAAGGAGCTGATCGGCTTTTTCGGTGCAAGAATTTTCAGTCTTGTGGTTGAGTCGGCAGGCTTGTGGCTGCTGGTTGACATAATGCATATGAGCAAAATAGACTGGAATATTCTGGGCTTTGAGCTTAACGGCAATATGATTGCAAAAATAATTATGCAGGTTGTTGTGGTTATTCTTAACTATGTTTTCAGCAAGCTTGTGATATTCAGACACAAAAATAAAAACAGCAGCGAAAACGGCTCAGATAAACAGAAAAATTAAAATGAATTTTCATATTTCTTGTCAAAATGCTTGACTTTTAGAATATTTTTGTATATAATCGTGCACAGATATTAACAAAGTATCAAATACCCCCGAAAGAGGAAAAGGGAGGGAATTGAATGAGCCAAGTAAAAGTTAAAGAGAATGAAACTCTTGACAGCGCACTCCGCAGATTTAAGCGCCAGACTTCTCGTGACGGTATTATCCAGGAAGTTCGTAAGAGAGAGCATTATGAAAAGCCATCTGTTGCTCGTAAAAAGAAGAGCGAGGCTGCTCGTAAAAGAAAGTTTAAATAATTACATATACCATTGTGTTGTGTAATTTGCATTGACATTGCGAAATAGTAAAACAGCACTGTGACGATTACTCGTCACAGTGCTGTTTTTTGTCTGAAATACCTAATATATAATCTGTCGTTACACTGTAATATTTTGCAAGCTTAATCAGAATATCGGAGGGAATATCACGTAATCCTGTTTCGTAGCGGTAATATTGCGGCTGCTTCATTCCAAGATAAGCTGCAACCTCTGACTGAGTTTTGTCGTTATCTTCACGCAGGTCCTTTATTCTTCTGTAATATGCCAAAATATCACCTCGGATTATAACTGATTGGTTATTGACATTTTATCATTCATATGGTATTATTCATTTATAATATAACCATACGGTTATAAATGTTTCTATGAGGTGATTTTATGAAAAAGATTTTAAGTATTTTTATGTCAGTTGTAATGCTTTTGAGCATTACAGCAGGGGCTGATTTATCAGCACAGGCAAGTGGTTGGCTGGATAATGCTAAAGAAATTAATTTTGGCGAAAGTGTAACAGATGGTGCATCAATTTCAGATTATCATAAGGGTGATACATATTATGATGCATATTATTTTGAAGTACCGGCAAACGGAACAATTACAATAACTTTGAACTCAAACAAACAGGGCTATATTCCTGCGTATAATTGGACTGGTTTGTACGGCATGAAGTATACGGATATATTTATTTATTCTAAAAACTCTCCTGATGAGCCTCTTTGGAACGCTGAAAGTAATGACGCAGTAAAATATGGATACAGTTCAGCTCGAGATATTTATTATTGCACGTATAAAATAAACCTTAACAAAGGAAATTATTATTATGTTGCAGAGTATTATGCTGGATATTCAAGCAACACATATGACCTTACGATTTCTTTCAACCCAACCATTTCCAAACCCTCAAATATCAAAGTATCATCAAGTAGCTCATCAGGCTTTAATGTTAACTGGAGCAAGGTTGCAAATGTTGACGGCTATCTTATTAAATATGCCACCAAATCAGATTTTTCAAACGCAGCAATGGTAAAGGTTGCGAACGGAAAAGCAACAAGCAAAACCATTAACGGAAGAGCTGCAAACACAAAATATTATGTAAAGGTGCAGGCATATAAAAAGGTTAACGGAACTACATACAAAAGCAAATGGAGCGAAACAAAGGCAGTCAGAACGCTTGAAAAGAAAAACCGCATTACGTCAATAACAGGAAAAAACGGCGGCTTTACTGTCAAGTGGGAAAAGATGAACGGCAAGCTCGGCTATCAGATACGATATGCAACAAGATCAGATTTCAGCAATGCCGCTACAATCTATGCAGGTAACGGAAATGCTGCAAGCAAGACAGTTACAGGAAGAGCAAGGAAGACCAAGTATTATGTTCAGGTGCGCAGCTATGTAAAGCAGAGCAACGGCAAATACAAATTTGATTCCTGGAGTCCTGCAAAGACAGTTACTACAAAATAGAAGTGCAATAGGGGCGACTTTCAGTCGTCCCTACATATTTTTTTATTGACTTAGTTTATAATTTGGATTAATATATTTCTTGGTGATAGATATGAAGAAAATACTTGTTTTAAACGGACCTAATCTTAATATGACAGGCATAAGAAAAAAGAATGTCTACGGCGGTGAAACTCTTAAGCAAATCAATGATGAGCTAAAGCTCTACGGCAGGGCTAACGGTGCTAAAATGACATTCTTTCAGTCAAATCATGAGGGTGATATTATTGATATAATTCACGAAAGCAAGGATGAGTTTGACGGAGTTGTTATTAATGCAGGGGCTTACACCCATTATTCCTATGCGATACGTGATGCGATTGAAGCAGTCAGTGAGTTCACACCTTTTGTTGAGGTGCATATGTCTGATATACATAATAGAGAGGATTTCAGGAAAATTTCCGTTATAACGGATGTTTGTGTTAAACAAATTTGCGGCTACGGTAAAGATAGCTATAAAATGGGTATTGATTTATTGCTTGAAATAATATAAAATGGTAAGGTAAGAAATTAAGATTATAAATCTTGGAGGTATAAATTATGGTATCAGCAGGTGATTTCAGAAACGGCGTTACATTTGAAGAGGACGGCAACGTATTGCAGGTTGTTGAGTTTCAGCATGTAAAGCCGGGTAAGGGTGCTGCTTTTGTAAGAACAAAAACAAAGAATGTTATCACAGGTGCAGTAACAGAAAAGAGCTACAATCCGTCAGCTAAATTCCCGACTGCATTTATTGAAAGAAGAGAAATGGCATACTCATACAATGATGACGGATTATATTATTTTATGGATAACGAAACCTTTGATATGGTTCCCGTTGCAGAGGCTGATTTGTCAGACAATTTCAAGTATGTTAAGGAAAATGAGATTTGCCGTATCCTTTCATACAAGGGCAAGGTTTTCGGTGTTGAGCCGCCGACCTTCGTAACACTTGAGGTTACTGAAACTGAGCCGGGTCTTAAGGGTAATACTGCAACAAATACACTTAAGCCTGCAAAGGTTGAAACAGGTGCAGAAATCCGTGTTCCGCTTTTCATTAACGAGGGCGATATGATCAGAATTGATACAAGAACATGTGAGTATATGGAAAGAGCATAAGTCTAAATTTATATATTTTAAAGGAGCTTTATTATGGAAACTATTGAGAGCTTGGGCTATTTAAAGGGTTTGCTTGACGGACTTGATCTGGATGCAAATAAAAAGGAAACAAAGGTTTTCAATGCTATTGTTGATGTTTTAACAAATCTTTGTGAGGATATTGACGATGTAACAGAGGGTATGGAGCTTATGGCTGAGCAGCTTGACGCTGTTGATGAGGATTTGGCTGAGGTTGAGGATTACCTTATTGACGATGATGATTTTGATTGCTGCGACTGCGACGATTGCTGTGATTGTGATGATGAATGCGAGGAGTTTGAGGTTGAGTGCCCTCTCTGCGGTGCTGAAATCACAGTAGACGAGGAAACCGTTCTCAGCGGCACAATCCCTTGCCCTAACTGCGGTGAAATGCTTGAGTTTGAAGTTGAAGAGGAATGTGACTGCTGCGACGAGGACTGATAATATGAAAAAATTAATATCTATCCTTCTTGCCGCTGCGGTGCTTATTGCAGTTTTTGCAGGCTGTACTGCTGACAAAAAAGATGATGAAAGTACTTCTGAAAGCACTCTTCCGTCAGGTCAGGTTACTACTGCCGATGCAAAAATCAAGGATTCAGATGCTATAAACTATATTAAAAACAGCTATACCGCTGAGGAGCTCGGTCTTCAGGATGTGGCTGAGGATTACAGTATTATGGTTGCCTCAAACGGCTATGAGTATGATGGCGGTAATTATGTAAAGGTTGTTGCAAATATTGTTACTCAGAATGAGGATTCAACATCTGATGACGGTACAAAAACCTTTTCAATGAAAACAGTCGGCGAATATCTTATTTCATTTGATGCCACAAAGGTGCTCAAAAAAGATATGGATACAAATGAGTATTCCGAGATGGAAAACCGTGTTGCCGATTATTCTGCTAAAGGAACAACAGAGCCTGCCGCAGAATAAGTTGAATTAAATATTTAAAAAGGGTTGACAGTGTCAGCCCTTTTTTATTATAGTATAACTATAAATAAGTCAGCAGGAGGGGGAACTATGGCTGAGAAGGAGAGCGAAAAGCGTTATGTAGGCGTTAGGGAAAATTTAGCATATGGCTTTGCAAATGCAGGTCAGGTATTCGGGTATAACCTTGTTGCCGGCGGATATCTGTCACTGTTTTTTACAAAGGTTTTTGGTATTCCTGAAAAGGCTGTTGCAACAATGATTCTTGTTTTAGGTATATGGGATACAATCAATGATCCGCTTATGGGCGGTATCATTGACAGAACAAGAACGAGATACGGTAAGCTAAGACCATATCTTTTGATTGTTCCGATTCCGCTTTCAATTGCAACAATTATGCTTTTTGCGGGACCGGAAATTTTAGCTGATGCAAAATCAACTACGACTAAAATTATTTATATGTACATTTCATATTTCATATGGGAATTTGTCTATACAATAGGTGATGTACCATTCTGGGGTATGAGTACAGCTATTTCACCGTCACCAAGTGACAGAACAAGAGCAATATCAAGCGCAAGATTTATTTCGGGAATTATAGGCGGATTGTCAACTACGCTCCTTGTTGTTATGATGGACTTTTCAAACAACGGAGTATGGAAGATTACACTTTCGCAGGATTTCCTTATTCTTGCAATTATTGCCGCCGTAATGATTTTGGGGCTGTTTTCGCTTGCCGGCAGAAAGACTAAAGAGCGTGTGGTTCAGTCAGTTAAGGAGCCGTCCGTTCTTGAAGGCTTCAAGGTAATGTTTAAAAACAAACCGCTTATGCTGATTATCATTGCTAATGTTTTGGGTACTTTGGGCGGACTTGCGGGTGTATTCCAGACATATTATTTTTCAGAGGTGCTCAATCTCAATTCTGCTGTTCTGTGGATAAATCTGCCGGGTACAATATTCGGATTTCTTACTTACCTGTTAATTCCGAAGCTTAAGAAAAAATTTGATAACAGACAGATTGTACTGATTAAAATTGTCAGCGGATTTGCTGTCAGCACCTGTGTATTCCTTGCAGGACTGACTTCCTATAATTCAAATATCGTTGTTATTTCTATACTTTTAATGGTGCAGAATTTCATATTCAGCTTCTTCAATACAATTAACAGTGTTATACCGACTGAAATGATAGGTGATACTGTCGATTATATGGAGTGGAGAACAGGCGAGAGAAACGAGGGTGTTTCCTTCTCGGTTCTTACATTTGTCGGAAAGCTTACAGGCTCGGTTTCAACTTCGCTCGGTACAGCACTTTTGCCGTTAATAGGCTTGTCATTTACTAAAAATGCTGCCGGTGAACAGATAACTGTAAAAGGTGATCATACAGACTTATGGATATGGGCATTGTATACCGTTATTCCTGCGGCGCTCGGCTTGTTATCGGCTGTTCCGTATCTTTTCTATAACCTTACAGGTGAAAAGCTTGCTGAAATTAGAGCGGATATGAAAATACGCCGTGAGAAATTATCAAAAGAGGTTTCGGGAGGTAATGTAAATGAAGAATGATTTATGTCCTAAATGCGGTGAAAAAATCAGTCCGTTTTACTTTAAGGAAACCTGCCCGAAATGCAAGGTAAATCTTCTTTATTATAATATGGAGGAAAGACTTGCCGCTGATGAAGCTAAAGCTAAAAAAGAGGTTGATGCGGTTAATCATTTTTTGGATATTCTGCGTTCAAGCTCTGTTGCGTCACCCCTTCTTATTATAAGGCTTGTGCTGTTTTTTACACCGCTTGCATCAATGTGTCTGCCTATGTATGGTGACATCAGTCTGGTAAGTCTGATTATGGGATTGGTAAAAGGCAATGTTGAATTAGGCGATGTAATGATGCCTCTTATCAGTATGGTGCTTGTTGTTGTGCTGTCACTTGCTGTTATTATTTCATCGCTGTTTTCGTCAACAAAGACCGGTCTTTTGAGAAATATGATTTTCAGTGTAATCAATACAGCAGTTTTTATTGTGCTCGGTATAATAATCGGCGGTGCGGGCATAGGCTGGTATATAACCTTTGTTATTTATCTTGCTGAAATAGTTATGCATATTCTATGTGATAAACAAATCAGAAAAAGACAGAATAAATGATGAAGAAAAAAAGTATTATAATATTAATATCGCTATTTCTGATAGTCGTTTTGATGGTGTCATCCCTGAGTATTTATTATTGGTACAGAAGGCATAAGCTGCTGTTTGATGTTGATTCTGTTGTAGCTTATGAAAGTGCAGAAAATGAGAATATTGTAAGATTTGAAATTAAAGGCACTGCGAAAACCTGGTTTTTTGATTTTAATGAATACAATAATGTATACCTTAAAGGAGAAGAATGCGGCGGAGAAATCAGATACCATAATACTGCCGCACAGTCAGATGTAATTAAAATCAGTCATAATAAAAGTGCGTTCACAATAAAATTTGATATCGACAAAAATTCATATAATTGGGGTGACCCTGTTGAAGAATATATCTTTCAGGAACGCTTTTGTTTAATGGATTCTGAAGGCGATAAAGATTATTCAGGTTTGGATTGGGTAATGTTTATGGATGATTATTCCGACGTAAAGGTTGTTTGGGAAGAGCCGAAGTATATTGATGACTGCCTTTTGAAAATTAAAAACTGGCGTGAATATATGGAGTCACAGGGAAAAGAATATTACCTTACAGATTATCCGTATTAATGTCAGGTTAAATTTAATTTTAAAAAACATTTTATTGACTAATAATAAAAATAATGTTATTATAGCACTATATTTTAAAACTTTGACTGGGAGAGTAACTATTTGCCGCTGTTAAAGAGAGTCTGCGGCAGGTGTGAGCAGGCATAAGCAGATAGCGAAAAACACCCACGAGTTCCTGAAGGAAAGCTCAGTGCAAGTAGAATCAGGCGTTCAGGGAGCGTTAATCCCTTTGAGTGAGCCGTTTTCGGCTAATTTAGGTGGTACCACGGAAGCAGTCTTTCGTCCTATTCGGACTTAAGACTGCTTATTTTATTTGAAAAGGAGATTGATTTTATGGAATTTTCTACACTTTACAGAACAAAAACTATTGATAAGTTCAGCGAGGCTGATATTGACAGTACGGTCAGAGTAGCCGGTTGGGTTGAAAACATTCGTGACCACGGCGGCGTGTCATTTATTGACCTTCGTGATATGCAGGGCGTTATGCAGGTGGTTATGCGTGACACAAGTCTGCTTGACGGTATCTCAAAAGAGGATTGCATTTCCGTTGAGGGTCCTGTTGAAAAGCGTGACGAAGATACAATCAATCCGAAAATCGCTACGGGTACTATTGAGGTTGAGGCTAAAAAGGTTACTATCCTCGGTAAGGTGCGTCAGCCGCTTCCTTTTGAAATACAGACCTCTAAGGAAACAAGAGAGGATAAGAGATTGCAGTACCGTTTCCTTGACCTCAGAAATCAGAAGGTTAAGGATAATATGATTTTCAGAAGCAAGGTTATTTCATTCCTCAGACAGGAAATGACAAATATGGGCTTTCTTGAAATTCAGACACCTATTCTTTGCGCATCATCACCTGAGGGTGCACGTGACTATGTTGTGCCGAGCCGTGTGCACAAGGGCAAGTTCTATGCTCTGCCGCAGGCACCGCAGCAGTATAAGCAGCTTCTTATGGTTTCAGGCGTTGACAAGTATTTCCAGATTGCGCCATGCTTCCGTGACGAGGATGCAAGGGCTGACCGTTCACCCGGTGAATTTTACCAGCTTGACTTTGAAATGAGCTTTGCCACTCAGGAGGATGTATTCAGAGTAGGCGAGGAAATTTTAACAAAAACCTTTAAGAAATTTGCACCTGAGGGATATGCAGTTACAGATGCTCCTTATCCTGTTATAAGCTTTAAGGAGGCTATGCTTAAATACGGTACAGATAAGCCGGATTTAAGAAATCCGCTTGAAATAATTGATGTAACGGATTTCTTCCAGAGATGTACCTTCAAACCTTTCCACGGTCAGACTGTAAGAGCCATTAAGGTGCACGAAGAAATTTCAAAGGGCAAGCACGAAAAGCTTCTTAAATTTGCTCAGTCAATTGGTATGGGCGGTCTTGGTTATCTGCTTGTTCAGGAGGATAAGAGCTATAAAGGACCTATTGATAAGTTTATTCCTGATGATATGAAAACAGAGCTTGCCGATATGGCAGGTCTTGATGTAGGCGATACTATCTTCTTTATTGCTGACAGCGAGGCTCAGGCAGCTTCATATGCAAGTCAGATCAGAACAAAGCTTGGTGAAATGTTTGACCTTGTTGAAAAGAATGCTTACCGCTTCTGCTTCATCAATGATTTCCCGATGTATGAGTATAAGGAAGAGGAAAAGAAAATCGGCTTTACACATAATCCGTTTTCAATGCCTCAGGGCGGTTTAGAGGCACTTGAAAATAATGACCCTCTTACAATTCTTGCTTATCAGTATGATATTGTCTGCAATGGTGTTGAGCTTTCATCAGGTGCAGTGCGTAACCACGATATTGATATTATGAAGAAGGCATTTGAAATTGCAGGCTATGATGAGGATGTGCTCAAAGAAAAGTTCGGTGCACTTTATACTGCATTCCAGTTTGGTGCACCTCCTCACGCAGGTATGGCACCGGGTATTGACAGAATGCTTATGCTTCTCAGAAATGAGGAAAATATCCGTGAGGTTATTGCATTCCCTATGGACGGCAAGGCTCAGGACCTTATGTGCGGTGCTCCTAATGAAATCACTGAGCAGCAGCTCCGTGAGGTACACATCAAATTAAGAAAATAGTTGAGGTTTTGATATGATAACGAAAGATGAAGTATTAAAGCTTGCACGTCTGGCACGTCTTGATTTTTCAGATGAAGAGCTTGATAAGATAATTAAGGATATGGATGATATTATTGCCTTTGCCGATACAATTAACAATTCAGTCGAGGGTGATGCTGAAAAAATCAGGAATGTATCCTCAACCGCAACTCCTGCCGAAGAATTTCGTGAGGATGTTGTCAGGGAGTCACTGCCTAATGAAAAAATACTTTCAAATGTCAACGGCTCAAAGGGTATGTTCTGTGTTAAGGGAGGAATATAAATGAGAGAGCTTATTTCACCTTTATCAAAGATGCTTAAGGACAGAGAAATTTCATCGGCAGAGCTTACTGAAAAATATATCTCAGCCATTGAAAATGATAATAAAAAGTATAACGCTTATGTTTCAACCACCTTTGACAAGGCACGCGAGAATGCTGAGCTTGCCGATAAGCTTATTGCAGACGGAAATGCAACAGCACTGACAGGTATACCTATGACACTTAAGGACAATATCTGCAGTGACGGTGATCTGACTACCTGTGCATCAAAAATTCTTACAGGCTTCAGACCCTATTATGATGCGACTGTATGGTCAAAGCTTAAGGCACAGGGTGCAGTTATGCTCGGCAAAACAAATATGGATGAATTTGCTATGGGCTCAACAAGTGAAACAAGCTTTTACGGTGCTCCGCTTAATCCGAGAAATGTTAATCACGTAACAGGCGGCTCATCAGGCGGCGGTGCAAGCGCAGTCTGTGCAAATCTTGCTGCATATGCCCTTGGCTCTGATACAGGCGGCTCTGTCCGTCAGCCTGCAAGCTTCTGCGGAGTTGTAGGTCTTAAGCCGACATATGGTGCTGTTTCACGTTACGGTCTTATTGCATATGGCTCATCTCTTGACCAGATAGGTGTTATGGCTAATTCTGTTAAGGATACGGCACTTGTATTTGATGCCATTGCAGGTGTTGATGCCAACGACCAGACAAGTGTTGATTTTAAGTTCGGCAATATTGCCGATACTCTTGACAATGCCGATGTAAAGGGTCTTAAAATCGGTGTTGCAAAGGAATATTTTGAGGGTATTAATTCTGAGATTAAGGAAGCAATTAACGGAGCAATTAAGTTTTATGAGGATAATGGTGCTGAAATTGTTGAAATCAGTCTGCCTGTTTTAAAACAGGCGCTTCCTGTTTACTATATTATTGCCTGTGCTGAGGCATCCTCAAATCTCGGCAGATATGACGGTATCCGCTACGGATACCGACCTGAAAGCTTTAACGATGTTGAGGAAATGATTCTTAAAACACGTACTGAGGGCTTTGGCGATGAGGTTAAGCGCAGAATTATGCTTGGTACTTATGTGCTTTCATCAGGCTATTATGACGCCTATTATAAAAAAGCCTGTCTTCTGCGTGAGAATCTTATTGCAGATTTTGATGAGATTTTCAATAGCTGTGATGTGCTTATTGCACCTACGGCACCTAATACTGCATTCCCGCTTAATTACAAGGGTGCTTCACCTGTTGATATGTATCTGAGTGATATTGCCACTGTTCCGATCAATATTACAGGTGTTCCTGCAATAAGCGTGCCTGTTAAAAATGACAGCAGCGGTCTGCCTATCGGTATGCAGATAATCGGTAAAAAATTCAGTGAAAAAACTATTATGAGTGCTGCATATTTCTATGAAAAGAATGCAGAAACAGGCGTAGCAGATTTTGAGGGAGGTGCAGCAATATGAGCTATCAGTTAGTGTGCGGTATTGAAACACATATCGAACTTGCCACAAAAACAAAGATTTTCTGCGGCTGTACAACTCAGTTCGGCGGCGAGCCGAATACCCATTGCTGTCCTGTCTGCACAGGTCAGCCCGGGTCACTCCCTGTTCTGAACAGGTCCGTTATTGAATATGCAGTAAGAGCAGGTCTTGCCGTTCACTGTGATATTAACAATAACTCACATATGGACAGAAAAAACTACGTTTATCCCGATTTGCCTAAGGCATATCAGATTTCACAGTTTGATGAGCCTGTTTGTATTAATGGCTATATTGAGCTTGACAGCGGTAAAAAAATAAGAATTGAGCGTATTCACATTGAAGAGGACGCAGGTAAATTAGTCCACGACGGTGGCTATACCTATGTTGACTATAACCGCGGCGGTGTTCCGCTTATTGAGATTGTTTCAATGGCTGATATTGAAACACCTCAGGAAGCAAGGGAATATGCTGAAAAGCTTCAGCTCATTATGCGTAATGTGGGCGTATCCGACTGTAAAATGCAGGAGGGCTCAATGAGATGCGATGTCAATGTATCTCTTCACGAAAAGGGTGAGCCGTGGGGTACAAGAACTGAGATTAAGAATATCAATTCTCTTTCAAATATCGTCAGAGCTATGGAGCTTGAGATGGAAAGGCAGGAGGATATTCTCGATTCAGGCGAAAAGGTAATTCAGTCAACAATGCGTTATGACGCTAACAGTGACACTGTCTATGTTCTTCGTACAAAGGAGAATGCAGACGATTACCGCTATTTCCCTGAGCCTGATATTTTAAGATTTTATATTTCGCCCGAAATGGTTGAGGATATCAGAGAGTCACTTCCTGAGCTGCCTGACGCAAAGCTTAAAAGGTATCTTGAAATGGGTCTTCCTGAAAATAATGCAAGGCTTATTTATAAGTACAAAAATGTTACTGCATTCTTTGACGGTGCTGTCAGTGAGGGCGCAGGTGCAGGCAATGTTCTTAATATGATTATCGGTCCTGTTTTTGCAACTCTGCAGACTGAGGAGGACAAGGAAAATTTTGAAATAAAGATTACCTCCTCACAGCTTGCAGCTCTTGTCAAGCTTGTTGATGATAAGAAAATCCGTGCAAATAAGGCTAAGGAGGTTCTTGCTCAGATGCTTGAAAGCGGAAAGGATGTTACCGAGTACGTTAAAGAGGATGACCTTGCAGGTCTTTCTGATGACGATTTGAGAATACTTTGCCAAGGTGCGATTGATGCAAATCCTAAGGCGGTTGAAGATATCAGAAACGGCAAGGACAAAGCAATCAATGTTATGTTCGGTTATGTAATGAAAAACTCACGCGGCAAGGCTGATGTTAAAAAGGCTGAGGCTGTAATCAGAGAATTAATCAAATAAATCAGTAAACCTCTCTGTAACAAATTCAGAGAGGTTATGTTTTTATAATAATCATTTAAGATTTATGATATTATCAAAGAATAATGGTCATAATCAACAAAAATAATTGTTGTAACGAGTGTATTTTTATTGTATAATGGTAGTTGTAAAAATTTGAGAGGAGCGTTTTTTTAATGAAACACCCAGAAATTATTAAAAAAATGACACTGGAGCAGAAGGCTAATTTTGTTTCAGGTCATGACTACTGGCATTTGGAGTCAGCACCGGAGCTTGGACTGCCGGAAATTATGATTACAGACGGACCTCACGGACTGCGTAAGCAGAAGGGCAAGGATTATGTTGAGCCTGAAGGAGAAAAGAACAAGGGCGGTATCGGTCTTGGCAACTCAGTTCCTACCACCTGCTTCCCTCCTGCTGCAACATCCTCCTGTTCATGGGATGAGGAGCTTCTAAGAGCAGAGGGCGAGGCTATGGGTCAGGAGTGCCTTAAGGAAAAGGTTTCAACAATTCTCGGACCCGGTACAAATATTAAGCGTTCACCTGTATGCGGACGTAACTTTGAATATTTCAGCGAAGATCCGCTGCTTGCAGGCAAGTGCTCCGCAGCAGTGATTAACGGTGTTCAGTCAAAGGGTGTCGGTACATCGCTTAAGCACTTTGCCTGTAACTCACAGGAAGCTTTCCGTATGGTGCTTGACGAGGTTGTTGATGAAAGAACTATGCGTGAGCTTTATCTGCCTGCATTTGAGATTGCTGTAAAGGAATCTCAGCCGTGGACAATTATGAACTCATATAACCGTATCAACGGAGTTTATGCTTCACAGAATGAGTGGCTTCAGGAAAAGGTGCTCCGTGACGAGTGGGGCTTTGAGGGTCTTATCGTTACAGACTGGGGTGCATCTGTTGACCGTATTCCCGGACTTAAGGCAGGTACTGATCTTGAAATGCCGTCATCAGGCTCACTTAATGTCAAAAGAATTGTTGAGGCTGTTAATAACGGAACTCTTGATGAGGCTGTTCTTGATGAGAGAGTTGACAAGGTAGTTGACCTGATTGTTAAGTCAAAGCCTGCTCTTGAAAAAACTCATACATTTGATAAAGAGGCTCATCATAAGATTGCTCAGAAAATCGCCGAAGGCTCAATGGTGCTTCTTAAAAATGATGACAATCTCCTGCCGTTGAAAAAAGGACAGAAGGTTGCGGTTATCGGCGAAATGGCAAAGGATCCGCGTTTCCAGGGTGCAGGCTCATCTGTAATCAATCCGACAATGCTTTCAAATGCATTTGATGAGATGAAGAAGCTTGGCGTTGATGTAACATATGCTCAGGGCTATTACAAATCAGCACCGACCAAGAAGGATAAGAACAGAAAGAGTGATGACCAGCTTATCAAGGAGGCTTGCGCTGCTGCAAAGGCTTGTGATGTTGCTGTTGTATTTGTTGGTCTTACAGAAGAATTTGAGGGTGAGGGCTACGACAGAGAGAGCATTGAAATGCCTTCAAACCACAATGCGCTTGTTTCAGCAGTAGCGGCTGCTAATCCGAACACTGCTGTTGTTCTTGCAGGCGGCTCAGTTATTCATATGCCTTGGGTTGACGATGCTAAAGCACTCCTTAATTCAGGCTTGGGCGGTCAGGCAAGCGGCGCCGCAGTTGCTAATATTCTTACAGGTGCGGTTAACCCGTCAGGTAAAACTTCTGAAACATATCCGCTTTCATTCAGCGATAATCCTGCATACGGCAATTATCCGGGCGGACCTGTTACAAGTGAGCACAGAGAGTCTGTATTTATCGGTTACCGCTATTACGATGCTGCAAAGAAGGATGTATTATTCCCATTCGGCTATGGTCTTTCATATACCACATTTGAATACAGCGACCTTAAGCTGTCTGCTGATAAAATCAAGGATACTGATACAGTAACGGTTTCATTCAAAATCAAAAACACAGGCAATGTTGACGGTGCAGAGGTTGCACAGGTTTATGTTGCTGATAAGGAATCAACAATTTACCGCCCTGTTAAAGAGCTAAGAGCATTCAAAAAGGTATTTATCAAGGCAGGTGAAGAGGCTGAGGTTTCACTTGAGCTTTCAAAGAGAGCATTTGCTTTCTATAATGTTCAGCTTGGCGACTGGCAGGTTGAAACAGGTGAGTTTGATATTATGGTTGCAGCTTCAAGCCGTGACATCAGATTAACAGCAACAATGACAGTTGAATCAACTGTTGATGCTGAAATTCCTGATTACAGGGCAACTGCTCCTAATTATTATAACGATGTTGCAAATATCACACGTGATGATTTTGCTGCCGTTTATGGTGCTCTGCCAAGTCCTGAAATTGATAAGAACAGAAAGATTGATATTTACTGCTGTCTTAATGACGCACGTCATACTAAGTGGGGCGGCAGACTCTGCGGTCTTATTGAAAAGCTTATGTCAGGTATGGGCAGTGACGCTAACGGTGACGGTAAAATGCTTGCTGCTATGGCAACACAGATTCCTATCCGTAACTTTATTGCAATGAGTATGGGTGCTTTCTCACCTGCACAGGCTGAGGGACTCCTCAAAATGCTCAATGATGATGAATCAAGCTTTGCGGGCTTCAGTGCTATTTTCTGGAGATTAGGCGCTACAATCGCTAAGCTCCCTGCACTCCTTAAATCTATTTAACAAAATATATTAAACAAAACAAGAGGCTGTAAAAAACGAAAGTTTTTTACAGCCTTTATTTTTATCTTTTAGGATAATCTAAATCATCAGACAAGCCTAAAATATAATCTGCCGATACATTATAAAATTTGCACAATGTTATAAGGTGTCTTAATGGTAATTCGTTTTTTCCCATTTCGTATTTACTGTAATACTGCTGGTCAATACCAAGCACTTTTGCTATATCTTTTTGATAAAGATCTCTGTCAATTCTTAAACTTTTTAATCTGTCAAAATATTCCATAATTATAATCCTCCCATAACATTTTATCACACATAATAAATTATGTGTTGACATACGTAATATTTTATGTTAGGATATAAATGTGAGTATAAAAGAGGTGAGAATATTGAAAACATTTAAAGTCCCGGTAACACCGAAAGCAACAAATAAAACCGTAAGATTTCCGAATGATGTAATTGACGGTATTGAGAAAGCAACGGCAGGAAAACGCTGCACCTTTACTGCTTTTGTAGTGGAAGCAGTCAGGGTCGCACTTGAAAATTTAAAAGAAGAGGAAACGGAAATATGAAAAAAACAGAATTGAAATCAGCAGACAATTTCACATTAAAGAGAAACTGTAAAAAACTTTCGTCTTTTACAGCCGTTTTGATATATATTAATATTTGTAATGACCTTCATTGTCCTTTCTGCAGAGGATATAATCAGCAGATACGCCGTAATAGTCGCAGAGCTTTATCAGGTGCCTTATGGGTAATTCGTTTGCACCTCTTTCGTATCGGGCATACATTGTTTGTGATGTTCCCAAATAGTTTGCAATTTGTTCCTGTGTTTTATCGTGATCTTCTCTTAAGCTTCTTATTCTGTCAATATATGTCATAGTTTTACCTCCTATTTATAATATTATACAATAGTAAATAAGTTTACTGTTAAGTTAAGTAAATAAATTTACTGTTGACTTTAGTAAACAAATTTACTATAATATAAAAAACACTATTATTGTTGCCGAACAAAGAATAAAATAAGGAGAAATCAGTGTGAAAAATGCAGAAATGGAAAACGGTGTATTTATCAGCCGTGATGAATATGAACGGTATAATAACCTCAAAGCGTTTCGCCGTAACACAATAGAGCAGTTTGATGTGCTTAATGTATTGATTTTCCGCCTTAATGTGTTTATCAATCTGCTTATTGAGAATGATGACAACCGCGAGGAAATTATATCTAATATTGTGATGGCAATTGAAGAATTGAATTGTAACTGTGACAATTATAAAAATACTCTTGAAAGCTGATTTATTAAAAACGACGCCTTAGTTACGGCGTCGTTTTTAATAAATATATTGTACATTTTCGTTTGTTATGTTAGAATTATAATATATATGTCAGGAGGGGTGAATATGAAGAAGCTGTTTTCAGTTTTTATCGGAATGGTTGCTTTTATAATACTTTGCCTTTGTATATCATTTACAGCCTTTGCCGCTCCGTCGCAGATAACGGATATTGAAAAAACTCAGCTTTTAAGCACCGCAACATATTATTCCTTCGATGCGTCAAGCAAAACGCTGACTATCAGCGGTGAGGGTGCCTCGCCGAACTTTTCTCAGAGCCAGAATATGTCCGATTCTCAGCCGTGGTATGAATGGAAAAGGGACGGCTCAATTGAGCGTATTGTTGTTGAGGAGGGCGTTACCTCGCTGGGCAATTATTTTTTCCACGATATGAACGTGAGTGATATAAGCCTGCCTTCAACGCTGAAGTCAATAGGCAGCTATTGCTTTGCCTACAGTCCGAAAATAAAAACCATTGATTTAAAAAATATAACCAAAATCAACAATAATGCTTTTTATATGTGCTATGGGCTTGAAAGCATAAATATTCCGTCAACTGTCACAAGTATCGGCAAATCGGCTTTTGCAAGCTGCAAGGTGCTGAACAGTGTTGTTTTCGGCAGTCAGTATATGACTGTTACTATATCTGAAAAAGCATTTTTCAAATGCCCTGAGCTTAAACAGATGAGTATTCCGCTTAATGCGAAGCTTATGACCTGTTCAGTCGGCTTTACTGACGGTGATGTTGTTCAGGACGGATTTGTTGTCAGTGCTTTTGCTGATTCACCTGCCTATACCTATGCAAAAAAATATCTGATTAAGGTTAATACGCTTAACGAAATGGTTATACATCAGGGTGCTGATATTAACCGCGAGTATTTCAGTGACAATCTTAATGAGAAAATGGTTTTTGTGTTTACTCCTCAGAGAAGTGCGGGCTTCAGCTTCTGCCTGTCCGGCAGTATTAAAGCACGGTGCGTGCTGACGGATTCAGACGGTAAGGTTATAAAGGATGTCACATTTAATCCGATTACGGAAAGCAAATGTGAGATTATAAGTGATTTTACAGGCGGGAATACATATTATTTTACAATATCGAGTATCGGAACTATGGGCGGCTTTAATGTAAGCCTGTTTCCTCTGGGTATTGAAAAAACAGAGATTGACTGGCAGTTTAATTTCAGGGCGTCAAATTTATCTGACGGTTATCTTGATGTTGCTAATCTGATTAAAGGTCAAAGCATTAGTTTTGTATATGCAGACGGTTTTGTTGATTCGTTCCCTTTTGAGGACGGGTCTGAATATAACGGTATGGATATCAGCTACAGTAATAAGCTCGGTTCATCCGTTACCTGCGGAGAAAATACCGACAGCATTATTGTTGGTGATACTGAGCTGTTCTTCACAATAAATATTGAGCACAGCTATGCAGAGGAGGTCATTGAACCTACAATAAAAGGCGGCGGATATACACGCCACACCTGTGTGCTTTGCGGCGACAGCTACACGAGCGATTATACTTCTCCGCTCGGAAGGACTGTTTATGGTTATGTTAAGGTTATGGCAAGCCCTGAAGGTGATTTGATTGAAAATTCAAATATAAGTGATATATATATTTACAATAATGAAGGGAATGTTATTGCGGTTACTGATGAAAACGGATTTTTCGCCGCAGAGTATGCCTATGATTTTATTACAATTGAAAGCTATGCAGGACCAAACAGAAAAGTTGCAATTAACAGTGAATCGGAAAATTTAGGTGACATAGGTATTGTTTTTTGTGACCTTAATGATGACGGCTATGTCAATGCAAAGGATTTTTCCATAATAAACAGTGTTCGCGGCGAGTATGATGCTTCAGGCGGATATGACAGTGTTGATATAAATAAGGACGGCAGAATTGATTTTGCAGACTGGAGCTATGCAAAAAGCTACTTTACATATGGTAAATTAGACGAAAGTATTTATAAATAGTAAATTTTTTTAGTCGATTTATGGATTGCAAATTGACTGCTGTTAATATATAATATAATTTATTAATAGTATCTTTATATATAACAAGGGAGGCATTTATGAAAAAGGTTGCAATTATTATGGGATCGGACAGCGATTTGCCTATCGTTACCCCTGCAATTAAGCAATTAAAGGAATTAGGTATTGAAACAGAGGTCAGAGTTATGTCTGCTCATCGTACACCGCAGGAGGCTAACGAATTTTCTTCAAAGGCTGTTGAAAACGGCTTCGGTGTTATTATTGCCGCAGCAGGTATGGCAGCTCATCTCGGCGGTGTTCTTGCTGCTTCAACAACACTGCCTGTTATCGGTATTCCGTGCTCGGCAAAGGTGCTTGACGGTATGGACGCAATGCTTGCAACGGTTATGATGCCGCCCGGTATCCCTGTGGCAACTGTTGGTGTAAATGCTGCAAAGAATGCGGCAATTCTTGCTGCTGAAATCATCGCAGTCGGTGACAGCGAGCTTATGGCTAAGCTGCAGAATATGAGAACTGAAATGGCACAGCAGGTTCGCGAAAAGGATGCTGCTCTTCAGGAAAAGCTAAAGGAGATTTAACTATGGAAAAAAGTTTCAGCGAAAGCTATGCGGCAGCAGGTGTTGATGTAACTGCCGGTTATAAATCAGTTGAACTGATTAAAGAAAGTGTTAAAAGAACAAATATTGCAGGTGTGCTCGGCGGTATAGGCGGCTTCGGCGGAATGTTTGAGCTTCCTGTAAATGAGTATAAAAACCCTGTTCTTGTTTCGGGCACAGACGGTGTAGGTACAAAAATCAAGCTTGCTTTTCTTATGGACAAGCACGATACAGTCGGCATTGACTGTGTTGCAATGTGTGTTAACGACGTTGCCTGCTCAGGTGCAAAGCCGCTTTTCTTCCTTGATTATATTGCATGCGGTAAGAACTTTCCTGAAAAAATTGCTCAGATTGTTTCAGGTGTTGCTGAGGGCTGTGTTCAGTCAGGCTGTGCTCTTGTGGGCGGCGAAACTGCAGAGCATCCCGGTATGATGCCTGAGCACGAATATGACCTTGCAGGCTTTACTGTAGGTATCGGCGAGAAGGACAGGCTTGTATCGGGCGAGTATCTTGCTGAGGGCAATGCTCTTATAGGTGTTGCATCATCAGGTATTCATTCAAACGGTTTTTCTCTTATCAGAAAGGTTTTCGATATTAACGAAAAAACTATTGCAGTTAAATATGACGAGCTCGGTTCAACTCTCGGCGAGGAGCTTATTACTCCTACAAGAATTTATGTCAAGCCTTTGCTTGCTCTTATGGATGGTGTAAGAGTTAATGCAATTTCTCATATCACAGGCGGCGGCTTTTATGAGAATGTTCCGAGAATGCTCAATGACGGCTTTACTGCTGTTATAGAAAAGGACAAGTGCTTTAAAAAGCCTATCTTTGATTTAATTCAGAAAACAGGCAATATCCCTGAAAGAGATATGTATAATACTTTCAATATGGGTACAGGACTTGTTATTGCTGTTGATGCCGATAAGGCGGATGAGGTAGTGCGTATTCTCAAAGCAAACGGCGAGGATGCTGCTGTTATAGGTGAAATCAAGTCAGGCGAAAAGGGTGTTGAGCTGGTATGATGAATATAGCTGTTCTTGTATCAGGCGGCGGAACAAATCTTCAGGCGCTTATTGACGCTCAGAACCGCGGCGAAATAAAAAACGGAAAAATAACCTGTGTTGTTTCATCAAATCCTGATGCCTATGCTCTTGAAAGAGCAAAGAATAATAATATTGAAACAAAGATTGTTGACCGCAGTGAATACAGTGACCGCAGTGCCTATACTGCCGCTGTTCGTGATGCTTTGCTTGCTGCTGAGGCTGACCTTGTAGTGTATGCGGGCTTTATGACAATTCTTGATAAGCAGATTGTTGATGCTTTTCCGAACAGAATGATGAATGTTCATCCCGCACTGATTCCTTCCTTCTGCGGCAAGGGCTTTTACGGACTTCACGTTCACGATGCCGTTCTTGCAAGCGGTGTTAAGCTGACCGGTGCAACAGTTCATTTTGTTACTGAGGACTGCGACGCAGGTCCGATAATTATTCAGAAGGCAATTGATGTTAAAAATGACGATACCTCACAGACTCTTCAGAAAAGGGTTATGGAGGAATGCGAGTGGAAAATACTTCCCCAGGCGGTTTCTCTTTTCTGTGAGGGCAGAATTAAAATAAACGGTAAAAAAACAGAAATTATTTGAGGTGAATTTATGGATATTAAATCACTGGCTGAAGAGCTTAATACAAATACATATCCCGGCAGGGGAATTGTAATCGGCAAATCAAAGGATGGCAAAAATGCTGTTATTGCATATTTTATTATGGGCAGAAGTGTTAACAGCCGTAATCGAATTTTTGAGGTTAATGACAGAGGCGGTATCCGCACAAAAGCTTTTGATGAAAGCAAAATGGAGGATCCGAGCTTAATCATTTATAATCCTGTTCTTAAGCTTGACGGCAAAACAATCGTTACAAACGGTGACCAGACTGATACAATTTATGACTTTATGAGTGAGGGGCACTGCTATCGTCACGCTCTTCTCACACGTGAGTTTGAGCCTGATGCTCCGAATTATACCCCGAGGATTTCAGGCGTTGTTAAGCCGAACGGTGATTATGTTCTTTCAATTCTTAAGTCAAATATGGGTAAGCCGCAGTGCCTGAGATATTTCTTTGAATATCCTGCAGAGGCAGGTCTTGGTCATTTCATTCATACATATAAATGCGACGGTGACCCTATACCGAGCTTTGAGGGTGAGCCTGTTCCTGTTGAAATTGACGGCGACATTGATTCATTTACAGATATGGTATGGGCAAATCTTAATGAGGACAATAAGGTTTCACTTTTCACCCGTTTCATCAATCTTGAAACAGGTGAGGAGGATACAAGAATTATAAATAAGAATAAATAAATTCAGCTATATGGGTGACTTCAAATTTAAGGTCACCCTAAAATGCTATATACGGAGGACGTTATGAAAGTACTTGTTGTTGGCGGCGGCGGACGTGAGCACGCCCTGATCAGAAAAATAAAGGAATCGGAGAAGGTTGACAGTGTTGCCTGCTGTCCCGGTAACGGCGGAATATCATATGACGCTGACTGCTATAATGTTTCAGCTACGGATATTGAAGGTGTTGTTAATCTCGCTAAGGAAATCAAGGCGGATTTTGTTGTTGTTGCACCTGATGACCCGCTTGTTGCAGGTATGGTTGATGCTCTCAATGCTGAGGGCTTTCCCACATTTGGTCCTAAGGCAGATGCTGCGATTATTGAGGGCTCAAAGGTTTTTTCAAAGGATTTAATGCTCAAATATAATATTCCTACGGCTGAGTATAAGGTTTTTGACAAGGCTGAGGACGTTATTGAATATATTAAAGAGAAGAATGAATTTCCGACTGTTATAAAGGCTGACGGTCTTGCACTCGGCAAGGGCGTCATTATTCCCGAAAGTCTTGAAGAGGCTGTTGCAGGCGTTAAGGAAATTATGGAGGATAAAATTTTCGGTGCGTCAGGCAACAATGTTGTTGTTGAGGAATTTCTTACAGGACCTGAGGTTTCCGTTCTTGCATTTACAGATGGCAAATGCGTTAAACCTATGGTTTCTTCAATGGATCATAAGAGAGCACTTGACGGTGACAAGGGTCTGAATACAGGCGGAATGGGCACTGTTTCACCTAATCCGTATTATACTGATGAAATAGCACAGGAATGTATGGATAAAATCTTTATTCCTACTATTGAGGCTATGAACAAAGAGGGCAGAGCATTCAAGGGCTGTCTGTATTTCGGCTTGATGATAACTCCCAAAGGACCAAAGGTGATTGAGTATAACTGCCGTTTCGGTGACCCTGAAACACAGGTTGTTCTGCCAAGACTCAAAACAGATATTATGGATATTTTTGAAGCAATTAACAATGAAACACTTGCTGATCTTGATATTCAGTGGAGCGATGATGCCTGCACCTGCGTTATTATGGCGTCAGGCGGCTATCCGAAATCATATCCTAAGGGAATTGAAATCAGCGGTCTTACAGACGGACAGCTTGACGGTGTAACAGTTTACCATGCTGGTACGGCAATTATTGATGATAAGCTTGTTACATCCGGCGGCAGGGTGCTGGGAGTTACTGCACTCGGCAGTGACCTGAATGAAGCACTTGAAAAGTCATATAAAGCAGTTGAGCAGATTAATTTTGAGGGTGCGCATTACAGAAAAGACATAGGCAAGAGAGCGTTAAAGGCATTAAATAATTAACAAATTTTTAATTTTACAAAAAGTTGTTGACAATTATACAAAACGGAATTATACTACAAATGAATTAAATGTGTAATATTATTTAGAACAGAGGTTATACTATGGCAACTGTAAAGAAAAGTAAGAAGAAAGTAATTGCAATTGTTTGTGCAGTGCTTGCAATTGTTATTGCTGTTACATCAATTATTATTGTAACAAAAACAAAAAGCGGTACAGAGGTTTCTCTGCATACTATCGCGACGGAGGACATAATTGAAACTGTTTCATTAACAGGCGGCGTGTCTGCAGGCACCACCAAGGAGTATAAGGTCGGTACTGTAGCAACTGTTAAGGAGGTTTTTGTTAAGGTCGGCGATAATGTTAAAAAAGGTGATGTTCTTGCAACCTTTGATGTTTCAAGTCTTGACGGGCAGATTAATTCACTGCAGGCAAGCTATAATGAATCAGTAAAGGCTTATAATTCTGCTGTGGATGCACAGAAAACCGCAAAGAGCAAATCTGACGCTCTTGCACCTAAAATAGCAGAGCTTCAGAAGCTTATCGCTGAAATGGAAAAGGGTAATTACCCTGAAACAACAGCTAAAGCTTCCACAACAAAGAGTACAACTGCCAAAGCACCTGCATCAACTAAGGCAACCTCAGGCAGTGCAACCTTAGCAGCAAATGATTTGCCTACATTGCCAAGTGATTTTGATCCGTCACTTCCGGAGCTGACCACATCGCCGCAGCCTTCACTCGGAGGTCTTGCAGATGCTGTTGAGGAGCTTAACAAGACACTTACTAAGCTTACAAATGATATTGCCACACTGACTGAAACAACACAGATAATAGCAACTACAATAGTTGAGCTTTCAGGCAGCCTTGATAATGAGGCTATTGCAGATAAGCTTGTTGAAAACCTTATCGAAAGCGGCATTGCAGAGGATATGGCAAAGCAGATTGTTGAAGCAATTGATATTGAGGAATTTGCAAAAGCTGTTGCAAATACCGAGAATGCACAGCTTACAGCAGCACAGGTTCAGCTTCTCTCACTTGAAGGACAGAAGGCTTTGTTTGATGTTCAGTCTGACGGAACTCTTGTTAATGCTCAGAAAAAATCAGTTAATGCAACAAAGCAGGCACTTGACATTCTGAAAAAGCAGCAGCAGGATCTGTCAGCAGGATGGGTTGCTGCGTTTGACGGCACAATTACCGCAGTTGATGTTACACCTGATTTACAGACTACTATGCTCACCTCAGGTATTACATTAGAAAATCTGGATACAATGGCAGTAAAGCTGAGCCTTGGTGAATATGATCTGCGTAAAGTTAAGGTCGGAATGGAAGCAACTGTTACAACTGCTTACGGTACTTATAAGGGAGAAGTAACCTCTATTGCGCCTACAGCAACAGGCGGCTCAAGCGGAAGCATTCTTGACAGTGTTGGTTCTATGGCAGGCATCAGCGGTCTTTCAAGTCTTACTGACAGCGGAGCAGGTGTTGAATGTATTGTTTCAATTCCTGAAACAGATGAGAACATAACAGCAGGCTTTGATGCCAATGTTGAAATTCAGACAGGTGAATATCTTGGTGTAACAGCAGTTCCGATTGGTTCAATCAAGCTTGAAAAAGAAGGTGCTTTTGTATACCTTTACAATGCTGAAGAGGGCGAGGTTACAAAAACTCCTATTGAAATAGGTGCTTCTTCAGTAACATCATATCAGGTTATATCAGGTCTTAATATTGGTGATCAGATAGTATATGCTCCTGCAAGTGATTATGAGGACGATACCTTTAAAGTAAAGGTTGTTACTAAGTAAATTAAGTAAGGAGATTCAGAGTGAATATAAGTGAAAGTCTGAAAATCGCGGTTAAGTGTATTAAGTCTAATCTGATGCGCAGCCTCCTTACAATGCTGGGTATTATTATCGGTATAAGCTCTGTAATTATGATTATAGGTGCCGGTACCGGTGTAAGAGATTATATTGTCGGCTTGATTGAGGATATGGGTTCAAATGCTGTGCTTATCAGTGTTGACGCCACAAGTGCTACTGATAATGATTTCATTACCCTTGACGATGTTCAGAATATCAAGACTAAGGTTAACGGCGTAGAGCGATGCTCACCTATGCTTATGGGCTTCGGCAGAGCGACTATTAATAAAACAGCTACAGATGCAACTGCTATGCTTGTAGGTGTAAACAGTGACGTTCAGTTTGCACTGACAAATACCTGTGAATACGGGCGGTTTTTCACTGATGAAGAATATGATGCCAATGCTCCGATTGCTGTAATCGGAACAAATTCAGCAGAAATGGCATTTGGCTACAAGGATGTTACAAATGAATATATAACTGTATCTTCAAGCGGTAAATCAATGAAGGTAAGAGTTTGCGGTGTTGCTAATATTGATGCGCTTACAAACTCTTTGGGCGGCGGCAGCAATATGGCAAGTATGTTTACAAATGGTTCTGATAAGCTTGTTATTGCTCTGTTTATGCCGTGTACTACTCTTACACAGATAACAGGTGCAAGCGCACAGCTAAGCAGCGTATTTGTAATTGCTCACGAGGGTGCTGACTATGATGCTGTCGGAAATGCGGCGGTTAATTACCTTAAGTCAGCTCACGGTAATTATTCAAACAGTATGTACACTGCTCAGAATATGGCGACATATGTTAATATTGTTGATATAATTATGTCTGTTCTTACGGCATTTATTGCCTGTGTAGGTGCTATTTCTCTTATAGTAGGCGGTATAGGTGTAATGAATATTATGCTTGTATCGGTTACAGAGCGAACGAGGGAGATTGGTATCAGAAAATCACTTGGAGCAAAAACGAAGGTCATAACGCTTCAGTTTCTGACCGAGTCGGTAATTCTGTGTCTGATTGGCGGTATAATCGGTTTAACAATAGGAATAGCCGGTGCTTTTGCTGCATGCTCAATAATTGATATTCAGCCGAATATCACATGGTGGTTAATAGTTATATCGTTGCTGTTCTCAAGCGGTGTAGGATTATTCTTTGGTATTTATCCTGCACGAAAGGCGGCACAGATGAGTCCGATTGACGCATTGAGAAGCGAGTAAAATGCTTTTAAATCCTCATAGTGAAGTATATCACTGTGAGGATTTTTGATGTTGCAATATTCAATGAATTATGTTAATATAGTGCATATTGCTTAGGAGGATAATACTTTTGGATATTAAAGAAGTTTTGAGCTGCTTTGATTTTAAAGGCAGGCTCCTTGAAATTGAAAAGTTCGGATCAGGTCACATTAACACAACATATCTTGCAAAATATGATAACGACAACGGAATAATCAGCTATGTTGTTCAGCAGATTAATACCAATGTGTTTAAAAATATTGATGCTTTAATGGGCAATGTGTTTGCCGTTACATCATTTCTGCGTGAAAAAATTAAGGAAAACGGCGGAAATCCTGACCGTGAAACCTTGAATTTTATGAAAACGAAAAATGGTGATTTGTATTTCAGAGCAGATAACGGTGACTGCTTCAGGGCCTACCGATTTGTTGATAACAGCAAATGCTGCAACAGTGTTGAATCAGCAGAGATTTTTGAAAAAAGCGGTATTGCTTTCGGAAGATTTCAAAAGTATCTGAGTGATTTCCCTGCAACTACTCTTACAGAAACAATTCCCGATTTTCATAATACAATATGGCGATTTGAAAATGAGTTTCTTCCCGCTGTCAATGCTGATAAATTCGGCAGGGCAGAGCAATGCAGGGATGAAATAGAGTTCGTTATGAACAGAAAAAATGATTGCAGCCGTCTTACCGATTTAATTGCAAAGAACGAAATTCCTATCCGTGTAACCCATAATGATACAAAGCTCAATAATGTTTTATTTGATAATGACAGTGATGAGGCAATCTGCGTTATTGACCTTGATACTGTAATGCCGGGTCTTGCACTGTATGATTTTGGTGATTCAATCCGTTTTGGTGCAAATACCTGCGCTGAGGATGAAAAGGATACATCTAAAATTGCAATTGATCTTGATTATTTTAAGGCTTATGCCAATGGCTTTTTGAAAGAGGCAGAGGAAAGCTTTACACAGTCTGAAAAGGATAACCTCGCATTTTCCGCTAAGCTGATGACACTTGAGTGCGGAATGAGATTTTTGACTGATTATCTTAACGGCGATACATATTTTAAAATTGCTTATCCTGAGCATAATCTCGTCAGAGCCAAGGACCAGCTTGCACTTGTTGCTGATATGGAAAAGCATATGAATGAAATGGAAAGCATAATTAAATCATTATAATAAAAAACACCTTGGAATTTTCCAAGGTGTCAGTCTGTAGAAAAACCCTAAACTTCGGAAGAGGTTTAGGGTTTTAGTAATGAA
>X363_Desmarests_Spiny_Pocket_Mouse__coassemble_158_pt1 | contig 52939 bp, 47 predicted proteins | sample X363_Desmarests_Spiny_Pocket_Mouse__metabat2_high_PE_020 | metagenome-assembled genome bin X363_Desmarests_Spiny_Pocket_Mouse
AGCGTAAATAAATTGAAAGGGTATGATTTAGTTACTTACTATATCATACAAGAGATAAAATGAATCAGATTTCTAAAATGTCTGTCGTAAAAAAATCAATTATAACTGCTGTATGCATTGCGCTGTGTGTTGTGCTTCCCCAGGCTTTTCACGCAATACCGAATGCAGGCTCGATATATTGCCCTATGCATATTCCCGTTCTTCTCTGCGGTATCATATGCGGCTGGCAGTATGGTCTTTTGTGCGGAATAGCGGGACCTCTGCTTTCAAGCCTTTTCACAGGTATGCCCCCTGCGGCAGTGCTTCCGCCTATGATGATTGAATGTGCTGTTTACGGTATTATTACAGGTATTATGATGAAATTTATATTTACTAAAAAGACCTATGCAGACTTGTACATAAGCCTTGTAACTGCAATGCTTGCAGGCAGGGCAGCAGCGGGAATTGCAAAGGCACTGATTTTTGCAAAGGGTGAAATTACTCTTGCAGCCTGGGCAACAACACATTTTGTAACAGCACTCCCGGGTATCGCAATCCATCTTGTTTTAATCCCTGCAATCGCATTTGCACTGATGAAATCACGCCTTATTCCCGAACGCTATCCTAAAGACGAAGATTAGTATAACACTATATGACAAAAATCCCTTCACTGCTGAAGGGATTTCAGCGTGTAGAAAAAGTCAATTTTTAGATTTCTACACGCTGGGGACTGTTGAGAAATGGAACTGAATTTCGTATTTTGCGAGAGGGAGCTTAATACCAAGTTGCTACAAAACAGTCTGCCAGACTGTTTTTTCCAAATCACAGATTTGGAGCAACGGTCTCTTGCACTTCGTGCAATTCACTCTCCGAGCAAAAGACGGAAAACGCAAAAAATGGCTTAAACTCGATGTTTAAGCCGTTTTTCCATATGCTGATGCGGTAATATAATATCGGACGGATGGTATCCGCCCCTACGATAAGCATATCGTAAAGCTATTTCTTTTGCGTGGTTCAGACCACTTTATCGACAGTCTGAATCCCTTCACTGCTGAAGGGATTTTTAATTTATATACTGACTGAAAATTTGATTTTTCCAGTATTCTGCAAGTCTTTCCTCATTCCATGATGCATTTGCAGGGCTTGTTGAGGGAAGATAAACAGCCTTTATTCCGACATCTTTTTCAATATATTTTTTGTAAAGACTCTCCGCCTTTTTGCCGTTGACAAAAATTCTGTCAACCTGCGAATTATTAAGTATAACACTTATATCATTTGCAACAACATTTTTTATTGAGCTGTCGGCGGAGCCTTCAATTTCACAGGAATGAATTACATCCCAAAGTGCAAAATTATTTGATAAAATCAATTGCTTTTTATCTTCCACCGATTCAGGTAAATCACTGTCACAGATTTTTGCCATTACACGCCAGAAACGGTTTTGAGGGTGACTGTAAAAAAAGCACATTTCCCTTGATTTAACTGACGGAAAAGTACCTAAAATAAGTATTTTTGATGCCTCGTTAAAAACAGGCTTTACAGGGTGTATTAACATATTTCACCTCTAAAATTTTCTATATACCAGCTTGGCATGGTTAATCTGTAATCATCATACCATTTCAGAACATCATTTGACTGGTTAAGCATTATATCAATCTGCTCCTGCGAATAATCAATCGCCCATGGAACTGATGATAATGTATTGCTGCCTATATATAATTTCAGCAGTTTCCAGAACAGCTCAGGTATATTATTTTCAAAATAGCCGTCAATCATTCCCGTAGCAAATTCAGGTGAAGTCTGCGCAGCCCATACAATGCGGTTAAACTCTTCCCACGGGTCACCGAAATCATATCTGTCAAAATCAATAACAACTATTTTTCTGTCATTTTCAATCATCATATTTCCTATATGATAATCGCCGTGTTGAAAGCACTGAGGTCTGTTTTTTATCAGCTCACGATTTGCATTGAGATAATCAATTATATACTGTGCTCCATCAAATTTTATCGGGCACTCCTTATACATTTTTATCTTTTTATCCATTTTGGCGTTAAAGCGATCTTCCCAATCCTGCTGATTTTCAGGTGCAGGAATTGTATGAATTTTCTGCAGAAGCACACCTGACTGAAAACCAAAATCATATTGAGCCTTTTTATCATAATCGTGAATATGCTCCTCGGCATCAACTCCGTCAACCCACGATTGAATTATATACGTTCCCTCTTTGCACAATCCGACCTTTAAGGGCTTGCACATAGCTATATCCTTTTTTGCAAGCTCAGTCATAATTTTATGAATTTTGCTTCTGTTATCATATTTACTTATGGGCGAAATACGAAGGAGATATTTTGTACCATTTTTAACAGCACAATACTTTTTATCACCACTCCATCCCTTTTTAATTTCTTCAACACTGTCAAAATACTTAAACATAGTAAACTCCGTTACATCACCGATACATCTTTATTAATCCTCAATTAATTATATCAAGTTTTTTACATTAATCAACTGCATTATGAATACAATTAAGCGGAGGGATTATATGGAAAATATATCATTTTATGAAAATCTTAACTCTGCTTTAGTTTCGCTGTTATGTAAAAAACCGCAGGCAATTGCAGAAATAAAAGGAAGCAATGCCTATAAAAGTATTTCAGGCATTGTTAAATTCTATCAGACCGCCAACGGTGTTTTGGTTTATGCAGCAATTACAGGACTGCCGGACGGGAACAGCTTTCACGGTTTTCATATTCACGAGGGTGAAAGCTGCAGCGGAAATATTGATGACCCTTTTGCAGATGCAAAGGCACACTATAATCCGCAAAAGACAAATCACCCTGATCACGCAGGTGATTTGCCGCCGCTTATAAACAATAACGGTTTTGCTTTGTCAATTTTCATTACTGACAGATTCAGTGTTGAAAATGTTGTAGGAAAAACCGTAATAATACACGAGAAGGCTGATGATTTCACAACACAGCCGTCGGGAAATTCAGGCAAAAAAATTGCCTGCGGAAAAATCACCGAAATATAAATTCTATAAATATTTACTCATTTATCAACACTTAATGAATTTGATTATAATAATTAATCTCACCGTTATCACCTATATCGGCAATAATGCCATTCTCGTCAACTGTCATAAGAAAGGCTTTTGGATTGCAGAGATATTTAATACGGGTAAGTGTTGGTTTATGAGTCATTTTATATTCATTTGTAACAACGCAGGTGGTGGGTGAAAGTGTTTTGATAAACTTTCTTGTGCTTGAGAATACATAGCTGTGATGACCTACTTTCAGAAGATCGACCTTGCCTATTTTATCTGCAAGCCTTGACTCATCACCTGTTAAATTATCCATATCACCTGAGAGAAATACACGTGTACCGTTTTTCTCAACAAGAATACCATAGGACTGATCATTTTCGCCGACCTTACCCTTTGGTTCCGGGTCATCGGTATTAAATAATGTTATCGTAAAATTGCCAAATTCAAAGGGTGTTCCGTCATTATCTGAAATAATCGGAATATTCTTAGCATTGAGTGCATTAACCATCTGGTCGTAGACCTCCTGATTATCCCACTGCTCAACTTCATTTTTCTTGATTTTACTGCTGTCATAGACTTTTAAATAAGCCCTGTCAATTTCAACATCATCCTGGGCTATAATTGTATCAAAGCCGCCTATATGGTCAGAATGACTGTGCGTACCCAGCACGAAGTCAAGGTGCACCTTTCCGTTTTCGTTCACAACATTTTTTCTGAGATATTCAAGCACCTTTTCTTCATATCCCTCATACTCAAGTTTCTCAAAGCCACGTGGGTTATCAGTATCCTCACCCGCATCAATCATCGCAAATCTTCCGTCACTTTCAAGCAGAATAGCATCAGAGTTTCCTGTGTTTAAAAAGTGTATTTTATCGCCTGATGTCTGAGCATCCGCATAATTCTGCAACTCAAGATTTTCAATATCCTTTTTTAAATCAGCAGATGACTTTATGATAATAATCGTCAGTAATATCATAATAATAACGAAAACCGCACAAAATATCCATACCATATTTTTAAGTACCTCCTTAAATTCAGACATATTGAAATCTCCCGATAATTAATTTGCCGCTTCAAGCTCAAAGCACCCTGCAATCAAGCAAAATTGACTGCAGGGTGTTTGCCATAATAAAAAAGGAGAATTAGTGTGAAAAATCACACTAATCAAATTGTATCACCCTCAAAATTTGCCTACAGCATAATTTTGAGATGGTTAAATTCCCATTATACACCTTATCCGGCTACAATAAGGCGTTAGGTGATTTTTAATAACTATTTGTAGCCGGAAAGACTATGGGAATTATTATGCTTCGCTTATTACACGCTGAGCAATATGCTCGGGTGCTCTGTCATAACGGGCAAACTCTGTTTCAAAAGAGCCTCTGCCCTGTGTAATCTGACGCATTGAGGTTGAGAAGGTTGTCATTTCTCCGTCAGGCACTTCAGCAATAATTTCCTGATAGCCGTCGCCTGTCGGTGTCATACCGAGAACTCTGCCGCGTCGTTTATTAATATCACCTATAATATCGCCCATTGCATCATCATTCACAAATGCCTTAAGAGTAACAATAGGTTCAAGAATTACAGGCATTGCCTTGCTTATACCCTCTTTAAAGGCAAGGCTTGCTGCCATTTTAAAGCTCATTTCGCTTGAATCAACCGGATGATATGAGCCGTCATAAAGCGTAGCCTTAACACCTACCATCGGATAGCCTGCAAGAACACCGCTTTCCATACATTCATTAAGACCCTTTTCAACAGCAGGGAAAAAGTTTTTAGGTACGGAGCCGCCGACTACCCTCTCGGCAAATACTAATTTATCTGTATCATAAGGCTCAAATTCAATAAATACATCACCGAACTGACCGTGACCGCCGCTCTGCTTTTTATGTCTGCCCTGAGCAGATACTTTTTTGGTAATAGTTTCTCTGTACGCAACCTTCGGCGTTTCAAGCTTTGCATTAACACCAAAGCGTTCCTTGAGTCTTGAAACAGTAACCTCAAGCTGCTGTTCGCCAAGACCTGCAATAATCTGCTCACGTGTTTCTGTATTATTAGTGAAAACGAGTGACGGATTTTCCTCACAAAGCTTCATAAGACCTGAAGCAATCTTCTCCTCCTCGCCTTTTGCAGTTGCCTTAATAGCCATTTTATATGTAGGAACAGGAACAACAACACCGTCAAGCTTAACGATATTTGCCGATGTACACATTGTGTCACCTGTTGAGAAACCGCTCAGTTTTGTTATCGCACCGATGTCACCTGCTTTAAGCTCAGACACATCATTCTGCTTTGCACCGAACACCTTAACAAGCTTGCCCATTTTTTCCTCTCTGCCCGTATTAGCGTTATACGGAACAGTTGAGGTTGTAATTTTACCGCTGACAACCTTAAAGAAATTAAGCTTGCCTACAAAAGCATCACTTACAGTTTTAAAGCAGACTGCCGCGAGAGGACCATTTTCATCAGCAGTAAGCTCAACAGGCTCACCGTCACTGTCAATAGCATACTCACCCTTAGGTGCAGGGCAGACATCTGCTATAAAATCAAGAAGCATATCACAGGCAACACCCGTTAAACCTGAAAGAGCAAAAACAGGAATGATTGAGCCGTCGACAATACCAAGGCTTACACCCTTGATTTTATCCTCTCTTGTAAGCTCCTCACCCTCAAAATACTTTTCCATAAGCTCTTCATCGCTTGAAGCCACAGCCTCGGCAAATACTGCCTTGATAGCCTCAAATCTCGGAACATCGGCAGGCTCGGGAGTCACCTCTCTTTTAGTACCGTTTTCATAAACGTAAGCCTTATCCTCAATCATATTATAATAAGAACGCACCTGACCTGCTGAAAGAACAGGAACGACCACAGGACAAACCTGTGTACCGAACTTTGCAACAATTCCGTTAAAGCTCTTGTAGAAATCCGCTCTTGCGTCATCCATTTTTGTTGTTACAAAAATTCTTGCAAGACCCTTTGAGCCTGCATTCTTAAATGCCTTCTCAGCACCCACAGCCAGACCTGAGCGTGCAGAAACAACAATAATTGCCGTATCAGCCGCTCTTATACCCTCAGCACTGCCCATAGCAAAATCAAATAATCCGGGTGTATCTATAAAATTAATATCCTTACCTTTATACTTAATTGATGCAACAGCACTTGTAATACCGATTTTTCTTTTTCTCTCCTCAGCATCAAAGTCACATACTGTATTACCGTCAAGAACTTTACCCTGTCTTTCGGTGGCACCTGCTATATTAAGCATTGCCTCACAAAGTGTAGTTTTGCCCTTTGACGCATGACCGATCAAAGCTATGTTTCTGATATTCCCTGCATTGTTACTCATAATAATCACCTTCTGTAAATTGTTCATTGTGCATATTGTACAATAATTTTCAACATCAGTCAATGGCTTATTAATATTTTTAACAATTTGTTATAAATATGTTTGTCTACAACCGATTGCTCAGCATCAAATTATAAATTAACTTGAATATGCAGCATTTCTATATTATAATAGTTTAGCTATGACGAATAAGAAAGAAACATTGCTGTTTGCATTAAAAAAATCACTGCCTGTTCTTTTCGGCTATCTTTTCCTCGGCTCAGCTTTCGGAATAATGCTTTATGATGCAGGCTACAATTTCATATGGGCTATATTTATTTCACTGACAGTATATGCAGGCTCAGGGCAGTTTCTGCTTGTGGATTTACTCAGGCAGGGCTCAGGTCTTGCCACAGTTGCAATGATGACTTTGTTTATTAACTCAAGGCATATGTTTTACGGTCTGAGCTACGTTGACAAATTCAAGCAGGGCAAGTGGCGTTATCCCTTTATGATTTTCGGTCTGACCGATGAAACATACTCTGTCAACACATCAATTACCTCAGTGCCTGAAAATGTTAACGAGCCTCACGCAAGATACCTGATAAGTGTTTTTGACCATATTTACTGGATTATCGGCTCTGTTATCGGCTCACTTGCAGGGCAGATTATACCTGTTGATTTCACGGGTATTGATTTTTCAATGACTGCACTTTTTGTAGTTATTTTCATTGACCTTGTGCGTGACAAAAAGGGCAGAGGAAAGCTTGTCGGCTTTATCGGTATCCTGTGTGCAGTAATATGCCTGATAATTTTTGGTGCAGATAAATTCCTTCTGCCGACGCTTATACTGACTGTTGCTGTTATGTCAGGTGCAAAGCCATATTTCGGCAAGGAGGTGCTGTGATATGCCCATAAGTACAAAACAGACTATACTTATAATAGCGGTTGCCGCTGTATGCACCTTTGCAACAAGACTGTTCCCATTTGCACTTTTCCCGGGAAAAAAAGAGGTACCGAAATTCATTCATTATCTTGGTGAAATACTTCCCGTTGCAATAATAGGTGTGCTCATTGTTTATTGTCTGCGTGATTTTACAAAGGGCGATATCAACTCAATTATACCACAGGTAATAGCGGTTGCCGCAACAGCGGCTGTGCATATATGGAAAAGGAATACACTGCTCAGTATTGCAGTAGGCACAATAGGATATATGCTGTTAATTCATTTTGTATTTGTATAGATTTTAAAAGAGAGGTCAGCCTCTCTTTTTTTCTTGACATTTTTATGCTGCTATGATAATCTATGCATAGAACATCTATGTAATAAAAGTGAGGTGATAATATTATGAAATTCAGTAAAGAGCTTGTAAGCGGCAGTACTCCAACCCTTATTCTTGCAGTAATTGAAAAGGAGGATATGTATGGCTATCAGATAGCAAAGGAGCTTGAAAAGAGAAGCGAAAATGCTTTTTCACTTAAAGAAGGAACAATGTACCCTCTTCTTCATTCCCTTGAAAAGGAAAAGCTTGTTGAAGCCTACTGGAACAATACCGAAGGCAGAAAAAGGAAATACTACCACATTACAAAGAAAGGCAGAAAGTTACTTGCTGACAGGAAGGTTGAATTTGAAGAATTTGCCGGATCTGTTAAAAAGGTACTTAATTTCGCATAATGGACATAAAAGATTATATAAAGGATGCCACATCAAAAATTTTTGATACAAAGGAAAAGAAAAAGGTTACCCTTGAGCTGACAGACCATATTCTCAATCATAAGGAATTTAATGAGGAAATAGGATATGATGCTGATAAGGCAGAAGAAATGGCTGTTGAAAAAATGGGTGAAGGCACTGAAATTGCCGAAGAGCTTGGTAATCTGCATAATGATTTTTACACTCCCGTATGGGATATTGTCTTTACTGTAATATGGCTGGCGATTCTCGGCGGCGCATATTATATGCTGAAGGAACATATATTTGACGATATTGCCGCTGTGCCTATTACACTTGGCACAATATGCATTTCTGCCGCATTATACTTTGCCGCAGGCACTGTAATGCTGAAAAGGAACAAATTACAGGCAGTGATATGCAATTTTGTTGGCGCAGCAGGCACAGGTGCATTGATATTTTTATGCATAAGTAATATTAACAAGCTTACAGGCGGCAGCATTGATAACCTGAAAAGCCTTATTTTTAACCATATACTTTGCAAACAGACAACCGAAAGCAGCAAAGCAATCATTATGATTGCAGTAATAAGCTTCTCTGTATCGGCAGCAGTTTCAATATTAATTTCACTTATTTATTATATTAAGCACAGCACAGCCAACAACACTCTTTTTGATAATCATTTCAAAAAATTTGCAGGCAATTTCACAATACTGTTATCCTTGGTATTTATTGTAATAAGCGGACTTTTCGCATACAACTATTTCACCACAAAAAACATTATTAAAGAAGAATACTACAGCTATTACAGTCAGGCAATTGATATTGCAAAAAGCTGTAAAACCTTTGACGAGGTTTATGATTATATTGACAGGATTGATGAAAATGATGAATACACTGCACACGTTGACAAAAAAGGTGTAACACAAAGTATAACATTTACAAAAAATCTTGTGTATTTAGAAATAGAACGTCAGGAGGAAGGCAGCTACAACGATCTTGTAGTTTCAAACTATGGACTTGTTGATGCCGGAAGTGCATTAGATGACACCTTTTATAATGATTACACTCTCTATTTCTCACTTAATTTTAATTCTTTTTATAAGACTAATGATTATCCCTGCGTAGAGCAATTGGTGACAGATGAAAGCACACTTGACAAAATAACACGTTTTGATATGGAAAGGCATACGTCTGATGAAAGAATTGATTTTCTTGCGCAATACCCCCCTAAGCTTTTAGTTTGCCAGCCGAATAAAAATGATAAATACCCCGCCTTTTTCAACTGGACGTATTTAATGGGTGATGTTTACAAATATGAAAGACTTTTCAGCGTTACCACTTATGCTGAAAAATACAATAAAATTTTTGATAAACAGCAAGAGCTTGTAGATATAATCAAGGCAAATCCGAATGCTGATTTTGATGAGATAGCAAGGCTGACAGGCACAGAGCTTATTCCTTATCCCATTTCATATGAAGAATACAAAGGCACTGTTGATATCCTCGGCACTATGTTTGATCCTATTAAAAATGACCTGCTTGAAAAATAAAACAGTTAACAAGATTCAAGGTATCTGACGATATGTATTTCGTTTTAGGCAGCACTCCATACAATCTGGTGACATTCGGTTCTGAAACCGATATTATGCTTACAAAAATATACTTTATTGATGACGGAAGCTTCAAGCCTATGGATTTAGATGACTTACCATTCAAGAAAATGAGTTCATCAGGCTGTTATGACAAAAACGGACTTAAATACAGCTATGACCAGGTTCCGTATTTTGAAAAGGACGGAACGCGTTATACCTATTACACAACTAATGAAGACCCCGGTGACAACAGCGGATTTATCAAGCATCATTATCTGATTAATACCAAAGGCGAAAAATATGAGCATAATGTCTGCTATATCAACAGCGAGGGTTACCTGTTCTTTGACACAAGGCATACGCTAAAGCCTGATTCAGACGGATTAACCTACAAAGACGCCAACGGCAATAAATACACAAGAGCCTTTGAAACAAGCTGGAATAAGGACGGAAATATTATAGAATACAAAGAATAACAGCAAAAAGGCTGTATCAACTAACTTTTGTCGGTTGATACAGCCTTTTTAATATCGGATACCTCGGCAGGAAAGCAAGCCCCTGCCCTACGATTTTATTTAATTTTTGCTATGGTTACGCCGTTTTCACCCTCTCCGTATTTACCGAGGCGGTATTCCGAAATATTAGGGTGTGTTCTGAGATAATCCGTTACAGCCGCCCTTAAAGCACCTGTACCCTTTCCGTGAATAATACGTATTTCCTCAATGCTGTTAAGCAGGCATTTATCAATGAAAAGACTTAATTCTCCGAGGGCTTCATCAACAGTTTCACCTCTCAGATCAAGCTCAGTCTTAACATCGGCATCTGCTCTTGATGAGGTGCGGTAAACATTGTGCTGAGCAGCCTTCTGCTTTTTCTTAGGCTTGTCAAGCAGCATAACATCACTCATTTTGACACGGGTTTTGAGAAGTCCCGATTTAACAAGAATATTATTCTCCGTAATCTCCACAACCTCGCCCTCACCGATACCGCGTATTACAACGCTGTCGCCTGAAACAAGCTTTCTCGGCAGCTTATAATCGTCATCCCAGTTATCAGCAAGCTCCATAGGATTCACAATTTCATCCATTTCACCCATCTGATTTTTAACTGCACGCCGTGTTCTGCGTGCAAGCTCGGTAGCGTTTGAACTGTTCTGCTCCCTTTTCAGTTTTTCAAGCTCAAGCAGAAATTCGCTTGATTTTCTCTTAGCCGCATCAATAAGCTTTTCAGCCTCACGCTTTGCTTTATCAAGCTCACGCTGTTTAAGAGTTTCTATTTTATCCTTTTCACTCTTGGCTTTCTCTTCAATCTTTTTCGCTCTTGCCGTCATTTCCTCGGCAATTCTGCGTTCATCCTCAAGCTGCTGACGTGACTGCTCAAGCTGTTCAAGCACTGCCTCAAAATCACGGTTATCACTGCCGACAATAGCCTTTGCGCTGTCAATTACAGCCTTATCCATTCCAAGATGCTCTGTAATAGCAAAAGCATTTGACCGACCCGGCACACCTATAAGCAGTCTGTATGTAGGTCTTAAGGTATCAACATCAAATTCACAGCATCCGTTGCTGACGCCTGCTGTTTCAAGGGCATATGCCTTAAGCTCTGCATAATGGGTGGTAGCAGCAATTTCTGCACCCTGTGACCTGAGCTTTTCAATAATGGAAACTGCAAGTGCGGCACCCTCAACAGGGTCTGTGCCTGCACCGAGCTCATCAATAAGCACAAGCGAATTATTATCTGCCTTCGACATAATATCAACAATATTAACCATATGTGCAGAAAAGGTTGACAGTGACTGAGCAATGCTCTGTTCATCACCTATATCAACAAGAATTTTATCAAACACGGCAAGTCTTGACCTGTCTGCAACAGGAATCAGCAGACCGCACATTGCCATAGCACTCATAAGACCGAGGGTTTTAAGAGTAACGGTTTTACCGCCGGTATTCGGACCTGTGATAACAAGAGTATCATATTCCTCACCGAGTCTGATATCGGTAGGAACAACCTTGTTTTTATCAATCAGCGGATGACGTGCTTTTTTAAGATCAATAATCCCCTCATTGTTAAGCAGGGGCTTGACTGCCTTCATTTTATATGCAAGGTGCGCTTTGGCAAAAATAAGATTAAGCTTAACAGCACAGTTGAAAGAATGTTTTATGCTCTCGGCAAACTCTCCTGCCTCAGCAGACATTTCAAAGAGAATACGCATAATCTCATCACGCTCTTTGCCCTGAAGAACTTTAATGTCGTTATTTGCATCGACAACTGATGACGGCTCAATAAAAACCGTAGCACCTGTTGATGATGTATCGTGAACAAGACCCGGCACATTGCCCCTGTGCTCTGCCTTAACGGGCACAACAAAACGACCGTTGCGCTGAGTAACTATCGCCTCCTGCAGATACTGCTGATAGTGCGCTGAGTGAATCATACCGTCAAGCTTATCACGGATTGAGCTTTCCTTTGACCTTATTTTTCTTCTTATATCTGATAAAAGCTCACTTGCCTTATCAGCAATTTCCTCCTCACTGATTATCGAGGTGAAAATCTTTGTTTCAAGATATTTGTTTGTTGTTATACCCTCAAAGAAAAAATCAAGATTAGTTCTTACACCGCTGCAATGACCATGCCATTCATCAAGCGCACGGATTGCACGCAGACAATGCCCTATATCAAGCAGCTCCTTAGGATTAAGCGAGCCGCCTGCCGCTGCTCTTTGCAGCGGATTATTAACATTTTTAAGCCCTGAAAATGACGGACCGCCGAAGCGTGCAAGAAGTGAAAAGGCATCCTCAGTCTGACTGAGAAGCAGCTCAACCTCACTGAGTTCGGAAACCGGCTTTAAACCAATCGCCATTTCCCTTGCATCGTCGCAGGTGCATTCATTTGCAAGCTTTTCTAAAATTATATCAAGTTCAAGTGTTTTAAAATTTTTGTTCATTACAGTATTCCTTTATAAAATGCTAAGGTTGGAAGATTTTTCTGTATTCTTGACATCATATATTTTTCACTGATGTCAGACAAAAGCTTTAAATTTTCCTCACTCAGCGAAAATGAAAAAATCTTTTTAGGCTCGGTAAGACAGATAAAACGAACAGCGGTAATAACATTTTTAGGGCAAGGCGTTGCACCTGCCGCACCGCAGTTTTCGCAGTAAATCAAGCCGTTCATTGTGTCAAAATACATTAAATCCGTTTCATATACAGAGCATTTTGCACAGGCTAAAATACTCGGCATATATCCGCCAAGTGACAGCAGTCTGAATTCAACTGCCGCTTTTATCAGCCTTATGTCCTTGCTGCTGTTGCAAAGCAGATGAAGCGAATTAAGCATAACTGACAGCATTTCAGGCGCAGGCTGCTCCTCCTCGCACAGCTCATAGGCAAGCTGTGCAAAATAATGTGCAAGTGACAGCTTTACAATATCAAACCTTAAATCAAAAAACACCTCAATGGGTGACGCACTGTCAACCACAAAGGCATCCTTCCCTCTGTATAATGAAAAATCGCTGTAGGCAAAAAGTGATGTTGATGAAGCAAGTCTGTTTTTAATCTGCTTTGCACCACGCACAAAGGCACGGACAAGTCCGTAATCAGCAGTAAGGAGAGTAACTAATCGGTCACTCTCCCCTATTGTCTGCTCCTTTATTACTAAGCCCCTGGTAGTGGTTGCCATCATCACTCACCTTTTCATTTTCCTTATAAATCAAATAATCATTAACAGAGCCGCTGCTCCAGAATTCATTCCATTTATCATCCATTAATAACACCCCACAGTTATTTTATACTATGGCAGTGCAATTAGTTATGTTAATTTAATCCAATCCGAAATTATGAATCAGACCCTCTCTGTTTCGCCAGTCAAGCTTAACCTTGACCCAGCAGTGAAGGTTGACCTTAATCTGAAAAAAGCTTTCAAGGTCCTGTCTTGCGTAGGTTGAAACTTTTTTAAGCATAGCACCGTTTTTGCCGATAACCATACCCTTATGGCTTTCCCTTTCACAATAGATAGTAGCATCAATATCAAGTATATCCTTATCATCACGCTCACGCATTTTTTCGACAGCAACTGCAATACCGTGAGGAATTTCCTTATCCATTAATCTGAGGATTTTTTCACGGATTATTTCAGCAGCAAGAACACGCTCGGGCTGATCCGTCAGCGTATCATCAGGGAAAAAGTGCGGTGACTCAAAGGCAAGCTTTTTAAGCTCGTCAACAAGCTCGTCAACGTGGTCGCCCTCTGTTGCACTTACAGGCACAACTGCCGTAAAGTCAAACATCGAATTAATTTCAACAATTCTTTCAAGCAGCTCTTTTTTGTCTGCTATCATATCAATTTTATTTATTGCAAGTATGACAGGGCATTTCTGCTTTTTAAACATTTCAATAAGCTGCAGCTCCTGCTCATTGAGCTTTCCCCTCGGCTCAGCGATAAACAAACAGGCATCAACACCGCCGACTGTATCGCCGACAGCCTCATTCATTTTTTCTCCAAGCTTGTTATGTGCAATATGAAAGCCCGGTGTATCAGTAAAAACAAGCTGCGTTTCATCTTCTGTAAGAACACCCATTATCTTTGTTCTTGTAGTCTGAGGTTTTGATGAAACAATTGCAATTTTCTGACCGAGTATTTTGTTAAGTATTGAGGATTTGCCCACATTAGGCTTGCCTACAATGGCAATAAATGCAGTTTTAGTCATTATTCGTCACCCATATAGTAGCTGTTGTCACGCTTCCAGCCGATTTGTGTAAGCACAGTTTCTTCCTTTTCACGCATATGTACCTCCTCAAGACCTCCCGCTTCGTGGTCATAGCCGAGAAGATGAAGCATTGAATGAACGGTTAAAAAGCCTATTTCCCTTTGAAGCGGATGGTTATAAAGATCAGCCTGCTCCATAGCCTTTTCAACGGATATAACTATATCTCCAAGCATCTTTGCACCTGTATCAAGATTAACGTCATAAACACCATTTTCGCCAAGAGGAAAGGACAGCACGTCTGTTTCTCTGTCAATACCTCTGTACTGATTATTCAGCTCGTGAATACGCTCATTGTCAACAAAGGTAACACTGACCTCAGCAGAGCCGTCAAAACCTTCAAGCTCAAGCACAGCGTGGCAGCAGCGTCTTATCAGCAATCTGATACCTGTGGGAACCTTGACCTTTTTTTGTTCATTTGAAATCATTACCTTTACAGTGTCCATTACTTTCCCTCCTCATACTTTTGATAAGCATTAACAATATCCTGAACCAGCTTATGACGAACAACGTCCTTCTGATTAAACCTGCATATTGCAATATCGTCAATGTCTTTAAGAATTTTAAGAACTTTTTTTAGCCCCGACTTTTTGCCGTCAGGCAAATCTATCTGTGTAATATCACCTGTAATTACCATTTTTGAGCCGAATCCAAGACGTGTAAGAAACATCTTCATCTGCTCAGGTGTGGTATTCTGTGCCTCGTCAAGAATAATAAAGCTGTCATCAAGAGTACGTCCTCTCATATAAGCAAGGGGTGCAACCTCAATAGCCCCACGCTCCTGACAGCGCTGAAAATTCTCTGCACCGAGCATATCAAAAAGTGCGTCATAAAGCGGTCTTAAATAAGGGTCAACCTTGCTCTGCAAATCGCCGGGAAGAAAGCCTAACTTCTCCCCTGCCTCAACAGCAGGACGTGTAAGGATAATTCTGTTGACCTCCTTCGCTCTGAAGGCAGTAACAGCCATTGCAACAGCAAGATATGTTTTACCTGTTCCGGCAGGACCGACACCAAAGGTTATTGTATTATTTCTTATAGCCTCACAGTACTTCTTCTGCCCTAAGGTTTTTGGCTTTACAGGCTTTCCCTTTGAAGTAATACAGATTGAATCACTGCTCATTGAGCTGAGCTTGTCCTCATTGCCCTCATTAACAAGTGACAGCACATACCGTACATTCTGATTTGTAAGGCTCTCACCCTTGCTTATAAGCATAAGCATAGAGTTAAGTGCACGTGTTGCCTTAGAAACATTTTCGGCATCGCCCACAACCTTTAAATCAGTGCCGCGTGAAATGACTGACACACTGTATTCCTTTTCAATTAACTTTATATTTTCATCAAAACTTCCGAACAGACTTACCGCCTGCTCAAGCGCCTCAAACTCAATTATCTGTTCAATCATTATTTTTCTCTACTTTTATTTTCTCAATTCGTCTGTCGCTTACCTCTAAAACGGTAAAGGTCAGACCTTCATAGGAGCAGACCTCCTGCTCGGTATTTTCACCTGTCGGCAGAAAGCCCAGAAGATTGATTACAAAGCCTGCCAGAGTATCATAATCCCCCTCAGGGAACTCGACACCCAGCACCTCGCTTACATCATCAATATCACTGACACCGTCAAAGGTATAGGTTTTTTCGTCGATTTTTGTTACCTGTTCTTCCTCATTATCATACTCGTCGCGGATGTTGCCGAAAATACATTCCATAACATCCTCAGTTGTAACAAGCCCTGCTGTACCACCGTACTCGTCAACAACAATTGCCATCATAGTTCGTTTTTCGGTCATCTGAGCAAAAAGCTTTCCGCAGGGGATTGTTTCAGGCACAAAGAGCGGTTTGCGGATGTAATCAGTCAATCTGTCATCATTTGATATTTTTGAACCTACAAATTTAAGCAGGTCCTTTACATATATTATGCCGCAAATATTATCTAAATCATCTTTGAAAACAGGAATTCTTGATCTTCCCTCATTTATTGAAAGCTTAACTGCCTCTTCAATTGAATCATTAATATCAACAGCATCAATATCCGTTCTGTGCGTCATAATATCGCCGGCATTCAAATCATCAAATTCAAAGATATTATTAATCATATCTCTCTGATTTTTTTCAAGCTCGCCGACATTTTCGTCACCCTCCACAAGCTGTTTGATTTCTTCCTCAGTTGAGCTTTCCTTTTTAAAAAGCCTTCTAAGACCACCGCCCATTTAGGCATATCCCTCCAGTATAAATAAATATTTATTAGATATTATATAATAAAATTTTTAGTTTGTAAAGACTTGTAATGTATGCTATAATTACAGTCAGGTGATATATATGCTTGATTTGCTCAGGGAAAAGGAGAATATATGGGACTTTCTTGCCCGTGACGGCAGACCGATTGCAGTTTACGGAATGGGCAACGGCGCCGAAAAGATAATCAGCACTCTCCAAAGCTATGGTGTTAAGGCTGATGAGGTTTTTGCAAGCGATGAATTTGTAAGAGGTCACAGCTTTCTCGGATACAAAGTAAAAAAGTACAGTGAAATATGCAGTGAATATAACGACTTCAATGTTGTTCTTGCCTTTGCAACACACCTTGACAGCGTGCTTTCAAATATTAAGCTAATCAATAGCGGGCACCCTGTTTTTGCACCTGATGTTCCTGTTGCGGGCAATGGTCTTTTCACCACTGAATTTGTTAGAGAAAATGAGGAAAAATTTGATTTTGTGTATAATCATCTTGCAGATGATGAAAGCAAAAGGATTTACCTTGACATAATTAATTTTAAAATATCGGGCAAGGTTGATTATCTTTTCAATTCATTCTGCGATAAAATAAGCATATACAAAGATATTCTGAAGCTTACAGACAATGAAGTAATTGCTGATTTAGGAGCTTATGACGGCGATACAATAAGGGAATTTACAAATTATACAAGTGGAAAATACAAGCATATTTATGCCCTTGAGCCTGACCCCAAGAATTTCAGAAAGCTCAGCAGAAATACAGAAAATATGACAAATATCGACATATTTAATATGGGCGCCTGGAGCAGACGTGACACTCTTATTTTTGACAGGCAGGGCAGCAGAAATTCAAAGCTTTCAGGCAAAGGAATACCTGTTGAGGTCTGTGACCTTGACAGTCTTATTGACTCCCCTGTCACAATGATAAAAATGGATATTGAGGGCAGCGAGCTTCAGGCACTTAACGGTGCCGAAGGCATTATAAAAAAATACAACCCAAAGTTGTATATATGCGCTTATCACAGAAACGAGGATTTATTCTCACTGCCGATAAAAATACTTGAACTTAATCCCGAATACAAAATATATTTCAGGCACAGTCAGTATATACCTGCGTGGGAATCAAATTTTTACTGCATATGTGAATAATTACCGAGGAAATAATAATGACAATCCTTTTATACAGTGTAATAATATTTTTTGCCTGCACAGTCGGCGCTGTTGTCGGAATAGGCGGAGGAATAATAATAAAGCCTCTTCTTGATTTCATCGGAATACACAGTGTTGAAACCGTCGGATTTATATCAACCTGTGCAGTTTTTGCTATGAGCATAAGCTCATCAGTCAAGCACATAAAATCAAAAACCGAAATGAAGCCAAAAATAGTACTTCTTGTGTCCATAGGCTCTGTTTTCGGCGGAATAATCGGAAATGAAGTATTCGATTTAGTGCTTGCAAAGCTTAATTCTGATTTGGTAAAAGGCATACAGGCGGTTATAATAGCAGCCTTTATATTGTTTGTAATAATATATGTTAATTCAAAAAGCATTAAAAGCTTTAAGATTAAAAATCCTGCCGCAATTATATCAGCAGGTCTTATGCTGGGATTAATCAGCGCATTTTTAGGTATAGGCGGAGGACCCATAAACACAGCGTTTTTAGTTCTTCTGTTCTCTTTCACAATTAAAGAGAGTGCTGTTTATTCAGTGGCAATAATTTTTTTCAGTCAGCTAAGTCAGCTTATTACTATTTTTGTCAGCAATCAGTTTGTTCCTTATAAAGAATACACTCCTGTTATTCTTGCAGCAATGGCAGTGTCAGTTATCGGAGGAATAATCGGCTCACAGCTAAACAAAAAGCTGTCAAATAAGGCTATCACAAAAATCTTTTCTGCAGTGCTTGCAGCTATTGCTGTTATAAATATTTATAACGCAGTTGTCGGCTTCACTGCAAAATAAATAAAGGGGGATTTTATGAAGCAGAAAAATATTATTTTTTATTTTTCCGATCAGCAAAGGTGGGACACAATCAATGAAACAGTGTCACCTAATCTTTGCCGTCTTGCTGAGGAGGGTGTTAAGTTTGAAAACAACTTCACCTGTCAGCCTGTCTGCGGTCCTGCAAGAGCCTGTCTTCAGTCAGGAAAATATGCCACACAGATAGGCTGTTACTGGAACGGAATACCGCTTCCCGAAGGCACAAAAACCTTGGCACATCATTTTAACGACGCAGGCTATCAGACTGCATACATCGGAAAGTGGCACCTTGCATCCGACCGTCTGCCGGGTATCGGACTGCATTGTGAAAAAACCGCAGTTCCTAAAGAAAAACAGGGCGGCTATCAATACTGGAGAGCTGCCGATGTTCTTGAATTTACATCGCACGGATATGACGGCTACGTATTTGACGGTGACGGAAACAGGCTTGATTTCAAGGGCTACAGAGCAGACTGCATAAATGATTATGCCTTGGAATTTATTGAAAACAGAGATAAGGAAAAGCCATTCTTTATGTTTGTGAGTCAGCTTGAGCCTCATCATCAGAATGACCATAACCATATTGAAGGCTATAAGGAAACAATTGACAAATTCAAAGATTATCCCCTGCCTGATGATTTAACATTTCTTAAGGGAAATTATAAGGATGAATATCCTGATTACATATCTGCCTGCAACAGACTTGATTATAATGTGGGCAGACTTGTTGATAAGCTGAATACTGAGGGTATTTATGATGATACCATTATTATCTACACCTCTGACCACGGCGCACATTTTAAAACAAGAAATCCCGAATACAAGCGCTGCTGCCACGAAAGTGCAGCCCACACCCCATTAATAATCAAAGGCGGCGGGTTTGAAGGCGGAAGGTGCGAAAGCAGACTTTCTTCTCTTATTGATTTACCGCCGACAATTCTTTCAATGGCAGGAATACCTATACCGAACGATTATTCAGGTATAGATTTAACATCACAGATTGACAAACCCGATAATAAAAGGGACTGCGTATTCATTCAGATAAGCGAAGCTTCAAATTCAAGAGCAATAAGAACAGAGCGTTTTAAATATGAGGTTCGTGATATGGCTCCTCTCGGCTATGCACACCACAGCTCAAACGCTTATTGGGAAAGCTATCTTTATGATCTGAAAAAGGATCCCTGTGAAAAGCATAATCTCGTTAAAGACCCAAGATACAGGCACGTAAGACAGGAGCTTAAATACCTGCTGCTTGAGCAGATGTCACAGGCAGGAGAGGAAGCACCGGTTATACTTCCCGCATTAATAAAAAGGAGAAAATGATGAGCAGCAATAAATTTTTAACAATGAAGGAACGCATATGCTTTACAGTAGGTGCATTCGGCAGATCGGGAATCTATACACTTATGTCAATGTTTACACTTGTTTTCTTTCAGAATGGTGCAGGACTGACACTTTCACAGGGTACAACAATTATTCTTATAGGAAGAATTTTTGATGCTGTCAACGATCCTGTAATGGGTATGATTGTTGACAGAACAAAATCAAGATGGGGTAAAATGCGCCCGTATCTGTTATTTTCACCGATACCAATCGCAATATGTACAATTCTTCTTTTCAGTGCACCATTTGAGCATGGTTCACAAGCAGCATTTATATGGGCACTTATTACATATATTCTGTGGGGTGTTGCATTTACCGTGCAGGATGTTCCCTTCTGGGGGCTTTCATCCGTCATTACTCCTCTTGAAAGCGAAAGAACATCATTTATCTCAACTGCACGTTTAGGCTCAACCTTCGGAGGAATACTCCCTGCCCTGCTTGTTCCTGTTCTGTATCAGAGCAATATGGGATACTCAAAGGGCTTTTTCCTCAGTGCCGTTATATTTGCACTGCTGGGCTGCGGACTTTCAAGCCTCATTTTCTTTGTATCAAAGGAAAGAGTACCTAAAACAGACCACACACCATCATTTAAAGAAACCTTCACTGTACTCGGAAAGGATAAGCTGCTGATTATTGTTATTTTTGCGGCAATCTTAGGCTCAACTATGGTAACAGCAAATCAGTGTGCAGATTATATAGGAAATTATCTTATAATACAGAATAATACTGATTTCAGTCAGATTTTCGACGCTTCAGGCAATATTTTGCCGAATGTTGATGCGAAGGCAGCATATGATTTCTGGATTCCGAGAGGAACAATAGTAACTACACTGACTGTTGCAATAGGTGTCGGAATGGTGCCGGCAATGGCAATCTTCCCTATGCTCAGAAAAAAATTCAGTCTTAAGCAAATATACATCGGCTCTGCGATTTTCGGACTGATTGTTCACGCTCTCTGCTATATTGTATTTCAAAGCAATATAACAAGCATAAACATTTATATTTTATGGGTATTCCTGTTTCTGATGGGATTACCGCTTGGTATATACAATGTTATTACATATGCACTCATAGCAGACTCGGTTGACTATCTTGAATGGAAAACAGGAGAACGGCACGAGGGCGTCTGCTTCTCATTCCAGACATTTTTATCAAAGGTTAATGCAGCAATTGCTACATTTGTTTTTGGTCAGATATTAGGCAGAAGTGATTTTAAAGCAGTTGACAAATCACTTGTTGATATTGAGGGCAGACAGATATTTTTTGAGCAGTCAGTTGAAACTCAGAAAATGCTGCTTGCACTTGTAACGATTATTCCTGCTATAGGATTCCTGCTTACAATAATACCTATGTTCTTTAATGATTACACGGGCAAAGTTAAAGAGCAGGCACAGAAGGAGCTTGAAGAGTCAAGAACAAAAAGCATTAATCAGAAAAAATAAAAATATTTCACAGCATTTGTAACACATACCCCTGTTTCTTCATAGGATGGTTTAGAAACGCGAAAGGGGGTTGCAAATATGGGTTGCGGATGCAATAACTTCGGTGGCTGCGGTTCATGGATCATCATCCTCATCATAATCCTTCTGCTTGCAGGCGGTTGCGGCAACAGCTTCGGCGGTTGTGGCTGCGGTAACAATGATTGCGGTTGTGGTTGCTAATTAGCGGTTAATACACAAATGACGGCAGGGACTTATGTCCCTGCCGTCAGTCTTTTATAAAAACTTTATTTCCAGATTTGCACTTTTTACTGAAACACAGCGCAGTGTATTATCTTCATTCTGAAGCAGAACAAAATCACCAAGAGATGTTTTGCCGTAATACTGATATCCGTTTTCAATCTTTTTGGCATTAGGCTGTGAAAGCGAGGCAAGGTTTTCAAACACCTCAAATATCACTATCGAAACATTTGAGCGCTCAAATCCCTTACCGTCAATATCATAGGAATAATCACCATAATTGAAATTAAGCACTGTGCCGTCATAGGTCATAACCATTCCGTAAGCGGAAGTGGAGCTTACAATTGTTTTAACATCCTTTTCAGTTTTACAAATTTCGCATTCAAACACAAAATCCCCCGACGTTACCTTAGCCTTCTGTGTAAAGGCTTGCGGTATTTCGGGGGTATATTCTTTCACTTCACAACCCGTGAGTAAAAACAGTATTAATAAAACAGGAATTATCCTTTTCAAATGCATCAGTCCTATTCAAAATTGGACATCAGTGCACCTAACAGCGAAAGCATATCCTCAACAGTCATTCCTCTTTGTGAAAGCTCCTCGGCAGTTATATCACCGCAAAGACCGTGAATATAAACTGCTGATTTTGCCGCCTGAAGCGGAGAAAGTCCCTGAGCAATAAACGATGCGAGCATACCTGTCAGCATATCTCCTGTTCCGCCCATTGCCATTCCTGCATTGCCTGTGGTATTCACAAACACCTGCCTGCCGTCTGTAATAACGGTGTTTGCACCCTTTAAAACAACAACACAGTCATTTTCTTTTGCAAAAGCCTTTGCGATATCAATTCTGTTTGACTGCACATATTCTGTGCTTTCACCTATAAGGCGTGCCATTTCAGCGGGGTGCGGTGTAATAACGAGCGGTGCATTTCTGTCCTTAATAATATCTATGAAGGGCACTGCCGAATTAATACCGTCAGCATCCAAAACTACGGGCACTGCTGAATTTTTTATCACCTGTGAGGTTATGACCTGAGTATCATCATTATTTCCCAAGCCGCAGCCGATTGCCACTGCGTCGGCACGCTCAACTGCCTGCATAACATCATTCATTGCACCGATTGATATTGTCTTGCTCTCATTTTCACATACAGGCTTGAAAACAGGCTGAATTAAATGAGACGTCATAACAGGATAAACAGATTTTGGGAACAGACATTCAAGCAGACCGACACCTGTTTTAAGCGCCGCCTTTGCACAAATAACCGCAGCACCCGGCATACTGTATGAACCGCATATATTGAGCTGTCTGCCGAAGCTGCCTTTGTGGGAGTTTTTCAGTCTTTTTGAAAACCCTGATTTAATATCCGAAGCAGTGATTGTATGTGCATAATTATTGTCATAATACTTTTCAGGTATTCCTATATTGACAACACATATCTCTCCGCAGTATTCGTTTGCAGGAGGCAGAATATGGGCATATTTCAGCGTGGAAACTGCAATTGTATAATCAGCCTTAACAGCCTTTATAACCTCACCTGTTGTAGCATCAGTACCGCTAGGGGTATCAACGCTTATAATAACAGCACCCGATGAGTTAACAGCGTCAAAAACACTGTCAAACGGTTCTCTCGCCTCACCGTGAAAGCCTATGCCGAAAAGACAATCAATAATAAAACCGCAGTCAAAATCATAATCGGCAAAAGCAACTGCCCTGACTCCGCTTTCAACTGCTTCATTATAATACATCAGCGGCTCTCTGAGCTCAGGCATTTTATCGGCAATGACAATAACTGCACTGACACCTGCATCACAAAGCAGCTTTGCAATAACAAAGCCGTCACCTGCATTTTTGCCGTTACCGCAAAGAACTGCCACTCTGCTTTTTTTCAGTTTATCGCCATACTTTTTCACTATTTTCTTGAAGCATGCTGTGCCTGCACATTTCATAAGTCCCTCTTCGGTAAACTCATTCTGAAATGCTCTTTCCTCAACTGCTTTAATCTGCTTAGCTGTTAAAATTCTCATTATTACCTCCGTAGGCAAAGCTGTTAATTACTCAGTTATTCTTATCTTCAAAAACCGGACTCATTGCAAAACTTAATGTTTTACCTTTCAGTTTTCCGAGACAGTATTCCTTTGACGGCATAGGACCGCAGGCATTTGACCCTGCACCCATAACCTCGGCATCAAGATTAATGCAGGTTGTGTAATGGGTTAAATCTTCTCTGTGCTCAGCCTTTGCACACTGCCATGGCGTAAACGGCGCAGCACTGAAAACAAACGGCTTATTAACCGCTTCAAATCTCAGACCTGTTCCGTTTTCATCAGTAATAACGGCAAAACGTGTACCACATCTTGTGGCACTTTCCTGAGGCATAATATAATTTTCATACATAGCATCAACAGTATTTTCATAAATACCCGTCAGTGCGTGCTCTTTGAAATCCGGCAGATTTACAGCAGGACCAAGACCTGAATACCTGACTCTGTCAAATTCCTTTTTCAGCTCAAGCTGAACACCAAAGCGTGGTATCATAATATATCTTACGCCTGAAAGAATATTATAATCGGCTTTTATTGTTCCGTCACCGTAAATACTGTATGTAACCTGAACTGATGCAATCTTCGCCTTTATTGCAGTTTTAACAGTGGATTTAAAGCTGATTTTAAAGCAATTGCCGCTTTCTTCACAGATACATCCGCTGTTTACAGTATACGTATTATCAAGTCTGACCTTTTCCCATACTTTTTTAATATGCATATCATTATCAAGCGGCGCACGGTAAAACTGTAAGCCTAATCCTTTAAAATCGCCGTCAGGAAGCTGATTGAAAATTTCTCTGCCGTTTATGGTATAGGAATCAATACAGCAGGTATTCCTGTCAAAAATCATATAACCATTGTCAAAATAAATGAACAGTCTTTTTTCACTTTCCTGAACTCTCGGTGCAGTCCTGCCATTGCTGTCAAATATAAGCTTTCCTGCCGAAAGCTCAATTTCCTCACTTGCAATCAGAAAATCATTATCAGAATATTCAAACTGAATGACAGTATTGTTTTTGCTGTTAAAGCTGATATTATCAAGCTTAATCTCATATGCCTGCTGCGGCTTTATATCAATATTAAACTCACTGCTTTCGGTAACCTCTCCGTTTTCAAGAAGTGAATACTTAACAGTAAATACCGCATTTTCAAAATATCTGTGGTTAAAGAAGCTGTATGTGTTATTGTTAATTCTTTCTGCTCTTACGGGACGGTAACAGTTTTTCATCTGCAAAGCACCTGAATGAGGCTCTCTGTCAGGGAAAAATAATCCGTCAACACAGAAATTACCGTCATGCTTAAGCTCTCCATGGTCACCGCCGTATGTATATTCATAATCGCCGTTTTCGTGGTACACAGCGTGATCTGCAAACTCCCATATACATCCGCCAAGCATATTTTCAGCACTGTAAAAGCTCTTTACATATCTTTCAAGCTCACCTGCACCTACACCCATAGCATGTGCATATTCGCAAAGGTAAAACGGCTTTTGATAAAACTTTTTAGGCATACCGCTGCCGCCTGCAATTTTTTCACAGGCTGACAAGGCGGTATACATCTGGGAAACTACATCATAAGCCCAGCGCTTTGTTCTGCAGGCGCCCTCATAATGAACAGGGATTGCGGTCAGCTTTTTAAGCTCATTATAGCAATAATCCTGATTGAGATAACCGTGTGCTTCATTACCAAGGGACCACATTGTGATGCTCGGGTGATTTTTGTCGCGCTCAAACATTCTGTAAACTCTGTCCCAATAATGACCCTGCCATTCAGGGTTATGCGAGCAGGCACCGGCATCTGAAGTTTCAGCCTCAATACCATGCGTTTCAATATCAGCCTCATCAACAACATATATACCGTATTCATCACACAAATCAAGGAAGGTCGGGTCAGGCGGATAATGTGAGGTACGGATACAGTTTCCGTTATATTCCTTAACAAGCCTTATATCCCTCTCCATATCCTTAACAGTCATTGCAAAGCCGGTCTTTGGATTGGTGTCGTGATGATTTACCCCAAGCAGCTTAATGGGCTTATTATTGAATTTAAACACATTGCCGGTAATTTCAATATGCTTGAAGCCGATATTTTTCTTTACAACCTCTATAATATTTTCTCCCTGAGAAAGAGCAATAATAAGGTCATAAAGATACGGCATTTCAGCAGACCATTCGCCAACATCAAGGGACTCAAAGATAATTCTATCTATTTCACTTGGCGTAACCTCAATTGAATTTGATGCAATCAGCTTTCCGTCATCATACAAAAACGCTGTGAACTGACAGTCATCAGTCAGCTTTAAAGAGGGCTTGACTTCAAGCTTATATTTGCTGCCGCTGATATATTCAGTTTTAACTTCAAAATCATAAATTGAATTTGCACCTGTTTTATAAAGAAGTACGTCACGAAAAATACCATTGCATCTGAACATATCCTGTGCTTCAAGATAAGTACCGTTACACCATTTATAGTTAACAAGAACAATTTCGTTTTCGCCTTCAGCTATAAATTCATTCAGCTCAAACTGTGAGGTATTATGACTGCCCTCACTGTAACCGACATATCTGCCGTTGCAGAAAAGGTCAAAGCCTCCTGAAACGCCTAAAAAGGCAATATAATAATTAAGGGATGCATCATCAATTTTAATCATTTTTCTGTAAACACCTGCTGAACAATCCTCAGGTATTTCAGGCGGAGCAGGCTTGAACTGATAACGCTGATTAACATAATACGGAGGCTCATAGCCCGTGTGCTGCCATACAGACGGAACGTTAACCTTGTCAAAGCAGATTTCATCTGTCTTAAACTCAGCAGGTATTTCAAGGCAGCTTTTGTAATAAATAAAATCCCATTCGCCTGAAAGGCATTCAACCATTGAAGAGCTGTACCTTTCATTTCGTATATCCGTGCCGTCAAGCTCCTTTAAATCAGAAAAAGGGATAAAATACGAACGCGGAAACATAACATTTTCACTGAATTTTGTAAAATTCCTGTAGTTTTCTGTTTTAAGAAAATAATTCATAAAAACGCCTCCTGATTACATATAGGTTAATTATACCTTAAATCAGAGAATATTTCAATTAAACTGCATTTAAAAGTTATAAACAATACAATAATTGCTTATAAAGACACAAACAAAAAGCTGTCGATAAAAAAGTTATGACGAAGGCTGCAGGCAGCCTTCGTCATTTTTATTGAATAAGCATTAAATATGTTATTCACCTTTCATTGTCAGGAGCTTTGCTTTACCCTCATATGATGCTTTTGACAGCTTCATTGAATCGGAAATTGCTGATTCAATATCATCAGGCGTGCAGCCGAGCTCCTTGCAGTCATCAGTCGGAATAAACAAATTCATTCCCATAATGTCAGCAAGTCCAACATAGTTAATTCCCGGCTGAATATTGTTCTTTTCTGCATTTTTATTCATATATGCTCCGAAAAGCTTAAAGGTCCATTTCGGAACATCCATAATTTTTCTGTCAGCAATCCCATGCATTGCTCTGTAAACAATTTTAAGCATTTCTCTCCATGTCATATTATAGCAGGAAATGCCATAAGCCCTTGCGCCTTTAACCTGCTCAGCAGCACCTGCTATTGCTTCACCAACCTGACGTACAGTAAGCATTGCAGTATCACCCTTAGGATACATTGTCAAAGGCATTTTTTCAAATCGTTTAAGCTGCTCAACAAGAATAACCCACACCGGTCTGCGACCGGGCTGAGTACCGAATATATAAGGCAGTTCAAGAACAGCAACACCCATATTGTCATCTGCATATTTGAATGCAGTTTCTTCCTGAACAATTCTTGAACGAATATAAGGATGCTTTTCCGTAAGCTTCATTTCAGGATGTTCTTTAGCAAGCCAAGCAAAGTAAGAACCGAGAACAACACAGCGACTTACACCGCATTTTTTTGCCATAGCAAGGCAGCGGTCAACAGGATCAATATTATACTTTTTATAAGCATTATATACAGGGGGCGGAAATTCCACTCTTTCATCCACACCTGCAGCATAAACAAATGCATCCATACCTGTCATTGCTTTTTCAAGCTCTTCATCAGTCAGTTCAAGAAAATTTCCGAACTCTATTTCCATTTCCTCAGGAATAGGCGCCCCTTCAGGAAGCGGAGGAAGAGCAATAGTTTTAACCTTATGTCCTCTGTCAATAAAAATCTGTGCAGCAGCAGAACCTAAAAGTCCTGTACCGCCGAAAATAAGTACATTCATAATAGTTCCTTTCATTTCAATATATTATTTGTTATGGTCATTTTAATTTAACACAGCAAAAAATAATTCATATCAAAATGAGCCCAGAACATACTTATATCCTCCTTATTTCATTATTTATTATACAATATCGAAAATATAAAAACAGCTCAATTATATTTCTTTTCTGTATACGCCTGTTATACTTTAAGTATAATTTTTCTTTCTTGACAATAGACAAATTGACTGATAAAATAAATATAGAAAGTATTTTAATACTTCTTGTAGATTTTTGACAATTCAATCAACATTTGTCTATAAAAGACAGAAGGATAACAAAATGAAAAAACACATTCCAAACATCATTTCATCACTGCGAATAATAGCAGCATCTGCACTGCTTTTCTTTTCAGCAATTACAAGCTCATTTCTGTCGATATATCTTTTCTGCGGATTTACGGATTTCATTGACGGAACTCTTGCGAGAAAGCTTAATGCAGCGAGTCTGCTCGGAGCAAAATTAGACACCGCCGGAGATGTAATAACCTTCTGCTCACTTGCAAAAATACTGATATTTAATAACGTTATTCCTTTTTGGATTTTAATATGGATGGGCATAGCTGTCATCGGTTTCCTGGTTTCAGCCGTTATTGCAAAAAAACGATTCGGGAAGTTTTATTTCGTTCATTCTCTTTTTGGTAAAATTTTAGGTGCAAGCTTATTTGCCATGCCGTTTTTAATCAATTGGTTCAGCGAAAAAATTGCTTTGTCAGTGGTCTGCTTTATTGCAAGTATTGCCGCTGCAGAATCAATTATAATACAATGCAAAAGCAAAAGTGCTCATCTTGATGTCTTGTCATTAAAAAATCTATAAAAATATAAAAACAAAAAGAACACAGAAAACCGATCAGTTTTCTGTGTTCTTTTTGTAATAAAGCTTTTTATTTACTCATCATCGCTTGAGAGCTTGAGCACAGCGAGGAATGCCTCCTGCGGAACCTCAACAGAACCGAACTGACGCATACGCTTCTTGCCCTCTTTTTGCTTTTCAAGAAGCTTTTTCTTTCTTGTAACGTCACCGCCGTAGCACTTTGCAAGCACATCCTTACGAAGTGCCTTAACTGTTTCGCGGGCAATAACCTTTCCTCCGATTGCAACCTGAATAGGAATTTCAAACAGATGCCTTGGAATATGCTTTTTAAGCTGCTCGGCAATCTTTCTTGCACGGACATAAGCCTTTTCCCTGTGAATGATAAATGAAAGTGCATCAATAATATCACCATTCAGAAGCACGTCAACCTTGCACAAATCGCTTTTTCTGTAATCGGCAATTTCATAGTCAAAGGATGCATAACCACGGGTCCTTGACTTAAGTGCATCAAAGAAATCATAGATTATTTCATTAAGCGGTAGCTCATAATGAATGTCAACTCTGTCAGGAGTGATATAATTCATATCCTTAAATATACCGCGTCTTTCCTGGCACATATCCATTATTGTACCGACAAACTCACTTGGCACATAAATATGAGCATTTGAAAATGGCTCCTCGCAATAATCAATAATTGCAGGGTCGGGATAATTAGTAGGATTATCAATCTCAACCATAGTTCCGTCTGTAAGGTGTATTTTATAAACAACGCTCGGAACGGTAGTTATAAGCTCAAGACCATACTCGCGTTCAAGACGCTCCTCAATAATTTCAAGATGAAGCAGACCGAGAAAGCCGCACCTGAAGCCGAAGCCAAGCGCCCCCGATGTTTCAGGCTCATATGACAATGACGCATCATTAAGCTGCAGCTTTTCAAGAGCATCACGCAGTGCCTCATAATAAGCACCGTCAGCAGGGTATACACCGCAGAACACCATAGGATTAACACGCCGGTAACCCGGAAGTGCCTCAGGAGCAGGATTTGAAGCAAGCGTTACAGTATCTCCCACTCTTGCCTCACTGACAGTTTTTATTGATGCTGTAATATAACCAACATCACCTGCACTGAGGCAATCTGTTTTTTCAAGAGAGGTTGCACGCATATATCCTACCTCAACAACAGTAAATTCGGCACCTGTTGCCATCATACGCATTGTGTCACCTGCTTTGATTTTACCATCCATAAGTCTTACATAAACTATTACACCCCTGTATGAATCATAGATTGAATCAAAGATAAGTGCTTTCAGCGGCTTATTGTCATCACCCTCAGGCGGTGAAATCTCATTGACTATATATTCGAGTACCTCCTCGACATTCTGACCTGTTTTAGCGCTTACACGCGGAGCGTCAAGGCATGGAATACCTACGACCTCCTCAACCTCCTGTGCTACTCTTTCAGGGTCAGCGGCAGGAAGGTCAATTTTATTTATAACAGGAAGAATGTCTAAATCATGATCAAGTGCAAGGTAAGTATTTGCAAGGGTCTGAGCCTCAACACCCTGTGAAGCATCAACAATAAGTATTGCACCCTCACAGGCTGCAAGAGAACGTGAAACCTCATAATTGAAATCAACATGACCCGGTGTATCAATTAAATTGAATTCATAAAGCTCACCGTTTTTTGCTGTATAATCAAGCTTGACCGCGTGAGCTTTTATTGTTATTCCCCTCTCACGCTCAAGGTCCATATCGTCAAGAATCTGCTCCTGCATATCACGTCTTGCAACTGAGCTTGTAAGCTCAAGCAAGCGGTCGGCAAGAGTTGATTTTCCGTGGTCAATATGAGCGATAATTGAAAAATTTCTTATATGCTTTTTATCAACTGCCAAGGTTCAACCTCCGTAATTTTATTTATTAAGATTATTTATAGACTCCAGCTCATTAACAGCCTTTTTTATGTGAAAAACACCCCTGAAAAGGCGCTGAATATAAGCGAAGCTGATTAAATAAGGCTTGTCCTTCAGATAAGGATAAATCCGTTCCATAATTTTTCTGTCGGGAAAAATCCTTTTAAAAACAAAGCCTATCCCCGCTGCTGTCTTTGAATTATTTTCCCTGAGCTTTGAATAATCCTGGACTGCACTTCCTTTCGAATCACCGTATATGCCGAAGCTTGTATAATAATAAAGCTGTCTTATATCCTCAGAAGTCAGCACCTTATCATCAAATATATTAAATGCAAGCGCCCTTGTCTGTCTTTCAAAATCAAGAATACCGATTTCGTTAAAACGCTTTTCAATATAGCTCCAATCGAGCTTATCATTTTCCTTTTTAAGAAAGAGATAATTGTCAATCAGAAATCTTATTCCGCAGCAGCTTTTAATAAAATGCTTGTACATATGGCATATATTATATATATACATATCGTTCAAATTCATATGATAAAGGTATTTTTTGTTATTATCAGCAACTGCATTGTCCCAGACATTGCCTAAATCAGGGCAGAAATCAGCTCCCTCAAAAAACAGATTGCGGTGAAATTCAAAGGTGTAAAAAGGAGCTTTAAAATAATCATCACTGTTATCGCTGTTATTAGTTATCTCATAGCCTGATTTTTTCATAATAACTTCAACAGAATCACGTTCAGAGCCGTCAAACAGAATGTCAATATCACTCATCTGACGCATTTTTGACTGAGGATAATAATCACGCAGCACACTGCCCTTTAAAAGCATATATTTAACCTGATTTTCTTCAAGCTCATTTTCAATTCTTTCAAACTCGCTTTTCATTGCAATAATACGCAGCAGCTCATTCTGATTATAAAGCTTAAGCTCCTCTGCCTGCTCGTGAGGAAGTAAAGCGGTATTCAGAACAGCACAGATGACAGAATAAACCTGTTGTTTTTTTGAAAGCTCAACAAGCTCTTTCCAGTCGATATGCTCAGGTGCATCAGAAGCCTTTTCACCTTTTACCGCTGCTTTTAAAAGCTCTATAAGATATTCACTCTCAGGAGATAAATATTTCATAATCAGTCCTCAATAAGATTTTTTGATTTAAGCAGAGCGAGAAGCTCTCTGACATCGGCTCTTACAGTCGGCTCATCAACCTCATATTTTTCAAGCATTGCATCAACAATGCTGTCCTCTGTCTGCTCTGTTTTAAGCAATTCAAAAATAAACGCAGCAGTAGGATTGTTTTTAACAAGTCCGTTGAATTCCTTTGCAGCCTCGCCTGTTGCAATCGCAAAGCTTTCACCGTCTATTGAATTTGTAACAATTCCGTTTTTAAGTTTCATAAAAGTTACTCCTTATAATATTACTTGGTTATGCAATCGTTCACATATTCTATCGGAACATCCATTCGATTTGCCACTTGTTCTGCTGTCATACCGCTATCATAAAATCGTTTGCATACAGCCACCATATTTTCACCAACTTCGATGATATGATGGTCAGGATCGTAAAAGCGCACAACACGCTGACCCCAGCTATGCTCTTTAACCGAATGCACATAATCTATATCAAATAATTTCAATCTTTTCAAAAAGCCGTCAAAATCATCTTCTTCAAAATACATCTCTGCATTGTTTGAACCAAAGAAGATTTTTTTATTTTCAATAAAATTCCTGAAAGTATCCTCAGTTTGCAGACACAAACCACCTGTCAGTGTTTTGTTTGCACCAAAATCCATAATAACATCAAGGTCAAGAATATTTTTATAAAATTCCACCGATTTATCCATATCGGTCACAACCAAAACCGGGTTACTAAATTTCATATGTAACTCCTTTTCTTAAATTTTCTTTTGCCTGCGGATTGTTGTTTATGAGTGCCGCCAATGTGGTACATTCGTCCATATGAATACATTTTCCGCAGGTTTCAATACCCTTTTCAAGAGCACATTTTCTGATGGCACAAAGGCTATCACAAAAAACAGTCTTAATGCCTTCAATACGACAGCCCTCACAATTAATATGCTCCGGTAAAATAGGGGCGTTATTAAGCTGCGCCCAGAGTCTTGCTGTTCGTTCTCTCAAAGCATTATCATTGTTCTTCGTTGCAATATATGCATCACACTTTTCACAGTCAATTCCGCAAAATCCAATTAATTTTTTCATACAAACCGCTCCAAATCTTTCTTAATGAATTAGAATTATTACTTTCTGTTCGGTTTTCTTTTAACTGCCAAAAGTTTAATATAGTCATCAAATTCAGAGATATCAGTCGGTTCAAACATCACCCATTTACCGTCATGATAAGTTTTCGCCTCATCATATCGTTTACAAACAGAATCGGAAAGAGTTTCTCTGATATTTTCATATTTTACTCTTTCATCTTTTCCAAAGATAATCATAAAACCTACACAATTGCTTCTTGCATACAGGCAGCAGAGTGTTTTACCGCCTCTGCGATATTTATACTCGTAAGTCCAGTTTTTACCGCCGGTATTCCATAAACGTTCCATTTCGTATTTTTCATCAATAGCCGAACACAGCTCCTGCCAAACCGCAAATAAATCCGATCCGAGCAATTCATTCATAGTTGATTGAGATGGTATGTTTTCAAGCATTGTACTCCCTCCGTAAATAAAGCACCTGCAGTTTACAATCCGATTTTTGATATCAGCACAACACACTCGACGTGAGGAGTGCGGGGGAACATATCAACAGCAGTAACCCTTTGGGTTATATAACCCTTGTTTTTAAGTATTTCCAGATCTCTTGCCAGTGTGGCGCTGTCGCAGGAAACATAGACAATTTTTTTCGGAGACATCTGCTCAACAGTATCAAGCAGTGCCTTATCACAGCCCTTTCGGGGAGGATCAAGAATAACAACGTCGGGGTTAATACCGTCTTTTCTGAGGATTAGTGCACCCTTTGCAGCATCTGCGCAAATGAACTTTGCATTTGTAATTCCGTTTAATTCTGCATTGATTTTTGCATTTTCAACAGCCTGCGGAACAATTTCTATACCAACAAGCTGTTTTGCACCTTCCGCCATCGTCAGACCGATAGTACCCGCACCGCAGTATAAATCAAGCAGCACCTCACTGCCCGTCAGCCCTGCATATTCACGTGCCTTTTTATAGAGCCTTTCGCACTGGCTGTGATTAACCTGATAAAAGGAATTCGGGGAAATCACAAATCTTCTGCCGAGAAGGACATCACTTATTGTATCACTGCCCCATATAGCTTTTGAGGTTTTGCCGAGAATAACATTAGTTTTGCTTTTATTTATATTGATAACAACTGATTTAAGCTCAGGCAGGCTTTCTTTTAACAGCTTAACAAGCAAATCTGCCTTCGGAATACTGTCACCGTTAATTACAGCACAAACCATAATCTCGCCTGTTGCAAAGCCCTTGCGAAAATAAATATGCCTTAAAAGTCCCCTGCCTGTTTTTTCATCATAGGATGCAACATCTGCACTCTCAACCCATTTTTCAAAGGCTTTGATACCTTTTTCAAATTCTTCAGGCTGAAGCCGGCAATCGGAGCAAGGAATGATTCTGTGACTTTTATATGCGTAAAAGCCTGCGAAAAGCTCACCGTCACATATTGATACAGGGTATTGTGCCTTGTTTCTGTAATTATCAACTGAATCGGCACCTATAATTTCCTCTGCCTTAATGTCAAGATGACCGATGCGTTCAAGAGAATCATTTACCCTTGACAGCTTATATTTAAGCTCCTCGTCATAGGTCATATTTCTGAAAGAACAGCCGCCGCATTTTTTTGAATGAGGGCAGTCACTTTCAATCCTTGAAGGGCTTGGCTCGATAATTTCAGCAACAATGCCCACTGCATAGCTTTTTGAGCGTTTAATAATATGTGCAATTATTTTGTCACCCGGGACAGTATCATTAACGAAAACCGCCAAGCCGTTGTATCTTCCGACACCGCTTCCCTCAGAGGTCAGAGCGTCAATATTAAGTTCTATTTCATCATTCTTTGACAGTTTCACATTTTCACCTCTGCACATAGGCAATGATTAGCAATCCGAACCGTGGTTTAAATTGTGTGATTTGCCCTTACTCAGTGTTAAAAACGCTCGGAATACGCAAGTATTCCTGTGCTTTTATGCCTTGATTAAGAACAAATCACACAATTTAAACTCGCAGACTCAAAGCGTTTGTAGTAAAGATGAATTTTGATTTTTGAGATGGCAGCCTTGCTGACGCAAGGCAACAGCGAAAACTTCACAAATTCGCTTTTATACTGCGCTTTGAGCAGGCTCGGATTACTATTCATTGCCTGATTTTACATTTAACATAATAACATATCAGCTTTAATTAATCAATAAAAAAGGCAGTGTAAAAAAACGAAAGTTTTTTACACTGCCCTTCTGTTTAACTTTGCGGCTCTGCAGTCTGTTTCAGACTTACAAAATCAGTACTTCATTTGAATACTTATTTCGGTATTCCTGAAGTTTTATTGTTTCGCCATTGTTCAATCGTGATTCTTCCGCAGCAAAAGCAATCAGATGACTTTCTATGGAAACAGAAATATCTGTTTTAAGATTATCGTGTGCAAGATAATCTATAAGCCTTGCATCTCCTCCGCCATGTGCATCCATCCGATTTTTCAATCTGAGTTTTTTCTTCTTTTTCCCGAACATATACAATATCAGCTCATTTTTGCTCATATCACAAATCAACTCACCCAGAGTACCCCTGATTCGTGTTTCTCTGTAGGACGGTCCCGAAAATGCAGTCATTGTCAGCGTAGAATTGATACCATTTTCAAACAGCATTGTTGTAACCTGATAATCAACAACATCGTTATCATTCAAAAACACACATTTTCCGTATCTTTCTGTTTTCATAGCCTCATACAGCTTCGGAATTGTTACAATGCTATCAGCCATAAGTCTCGACTGCGGCCACGCACCCTCAATAACTTTTTTGGTTTTATGCCTAAGCGGATCAACATACAGCTTCTCGCAGTCATATGGGCAATCTTTTTTCGCTTTACATCCGCCGAGACAGTATTCTGTTGCACCTTCAGGAGCATTTTCTTTTTTGAAAAAATTAAGCTGCCCCTGGCTCATAACCTGTTTGCATTTACTGTCAGCAAGATAAACAGCTATATCCAAATCGTGACAGCATTTAGCAAGAATCATCGGGGTGCTTTCTTTTTTATTTCTCCAGTCACCTCTTACAAAAGAATGAGCCTGGTGCCAATAGCCGACATTTTCAACCTGGTCTATTGCTATAATTTTGCCAAGTATTCCGCTGTCTATAACCTCCTTGATTTTTTCATAATAAAGAGAATATCTGAGCACATGACAAACAGCTACTTCTTTGTTGTATTTTTTTGCAGCATTTTCTATTTCAACACAATCTTCCGGTGAGCAGGCAATCGGCTTTTCAAGCAAAAGATTATAGCCATTTTTAAGGGCTTTTACCGAATGCTCCTTATGGTCCTTGTCTTGTGTGCAAACAAATAACCAATCTGCCATTTTAGGTTTTTCAAGAAAAGTATCCAAAGATAAAAACAACTGATTTTCGCTTAGCCCCGATTTATCTCTTGCAAGGCGAAGTTTGTCAGGAGAATTATCTATAACAGCGACAACCTCGTAATGCTTTTTCATTTTACTGCACAATTTTGCATAATGATAACCTCGTCCGCCGTAGCCGAGAATAGCAATCTTTTTCATTTTATCCCCCTATACCTATGAATAATAAATAATTCCAATTGCATTATAACAGACACAACATTATATTTATATATTCAAAAAGATATATTTTATATAAAATAAGACACTTTATTGTAAAAACTTCTCATTTAATTACTGCAATAATTTTTTAACCAATTCTTAGGTGACAATCCAACCGCTTTTTTAAAAACGGTACTGAAATAATTTTGTTCTGCAAATCCAAGCGCTTTGCTTACCTCGCAGACTGAAAGTCCATTTTTCAATAATTTCTGCGCCTCTATAATTTTAAGCTCATTAAAGTATGCCATAACACCTTGATTAGTGTACATTGAAAAAATCTTCTTCACATTGCTTTCACTCATATTAGTAATAATTGCAATGTCTTTAATTGTTAAGCTTTTATCCAAATTATCTTTTAAGGTTCTTATTATTTTGGAATAGTTAACCGCACTGCGAGTTTTCACCTGTTCTTCAATTGTTCTGTCCTGCTTAAAAATTTTCAAAAGCAAAATTTCCAATTTATTTGCAAAGATTTGCATTTCTGTTTCTCTGCCGTTCTTAACAGAATCCACACATATTCCTTTGAAATTAAAAATATCCTTTCCGAAATTATAAATATCAAGAAGTTCTTTCATAACATTTTCGCTTATAGTTACAATCCTTTTATCAAACCCCAATGTGTCAGATAATTTAAAAGACATCACCAAAACCTCAGGAGAAGTATTTTTTGAAGAACTCATACTATGAAATTCCAATGGATTGAGAAAAATCATCTGTCCTTTATGCAATTCAAATATTTTATCATCAACTGCAACACTGACACTGCCATCAAGAATGCAATTAAACTCCCAAAAATTATGTGACTCGCCTTCAAATTTGTAATCACTTTTATATCTGTATCTGAAAGCACTAATCATTTAAGTAATATTAATTTTTTTATTTATAGGAAAATCTTTATATTCTCTCTGAAAATCCATTATATAATTCATACCGCACCTACAAGAATGGCTTATTTTATATAAAATCACGAATAACTGTACATAACTATAATATCATATATTAATTTATATTTCAATTAAATATATAAATCTAAAATGCAACTTTTCAACCGAAAAAGTACTGAAAAATAAACAAAAGTACATCCCATAAGAGATGTACTTTCGGTTTGATAATTTAATTGATTAAGCCTTTTTTTCTGCCTTTTCGTCCTTCTTTTCTCTGAAGAGGAGTTTGTCAACAGGGAAATAGAGGAAGAACTGAAGTGCTGAGCAAACAGCTGTTGCAATGTTAAGTGCAAGTGCCTCTGCCCATCCCCACTTATTGATGAACAAGCCGTAGAGAGTTGGTGAAAGCCAAGCAGAGAAGCAGATAAGAGCAATTGTAAAGATTATGTAGATAGGAAGAACAACTGCTGTATTTGCACCTGAATTGAATGTCTTTTCCTTATTTACAAAGAAAGCAACAATCTGAGCAGCAACATTAGCCACATTGAAAGCGATGAAATAACCAAGACCTCCGTCTTCAACAGGATAATCAAAAACGAACCAATTGAAATCTGTTGAATACAGTTCCTTAACCTGAGGGATTAACGGAATAAGATTTACGAGTGCGAACTGAACAATACAAGCAAGAAGCGAAACAACGATAAACTTAACAAACTGCCATGCAGTAACAAGCCATGAGCCTTTCTCCTCAGCCATATTGTCAATGTCTTTTAAATTTTTTGCCATAGTTTTTACCTCTCAAATAAAATTTTCAAAATTATTATATCATCATAATTTATTTAATGCAATAGTGATTTAAAAAAGTCCAATAATTGCAATAATCGCCCATAAAATAAGTGCTGCCAGACCTATCACAACAGCAAGGATTAAAACCACAAGAAGAATGAGAAGCAGCAGAACAAGCGGACCTTTTTTGCTCTTTCTGACTGTATCCTTACGCTCAGCCTTTTTCTCTGCCTTCGGTGCAGGATTTTCGTCGTCATAAAGCGGATAGAGCGGAAGCACTGCATCGCTGTCCTTAAACTCGCTGTCCTTCCAGAGTAATGGCTCAACAAGTCCGCGAACAGATGTTGCACCCTTTAAAAACTTGCCTATGCTGAGATGAATGGTATCGAGAAAGCTGTCAATTACATTCAGCAAACCGCAGGTAAGCTTATATTCCCTTGTATCGGGAGTATAAGGTGAATCACCGCAGTATAAATTCTGAACAAGCTCAAGAATAAAATCAACAACCCTGTTATCCTTGATATCTTCAATATCTGATTTTTTCAGACCGCATTCCTTTTTACAGAGCCTCCATATTTTCTTGAATGTAAGCTTATTAAGGAATTTTCCTATCGGCTTGATAAGCCAGCCGAGCTTTTTAACCTTTTCACCGGGGATTGAAAATGCAGGTGTCATATCTGCAAGCACATCAATGTCATTGCCCATTGCCCAGATTACCTTGGCAATCATACCGAAGAAAAAGCCTTTCATATATTCAGGGAAGGATTTGCCTTCCGTATCAAGACCGTCAACATTGTCAACAAAAACAGTATCAACATCCACCCTTGCATTTTTCGGGTCAATGATGACGTTTCTCATAACCGGCGGACAGCCGATAAGAGCACCGCAGGCAATGTCATAAAAACGATTGCCCTTTTCGGTTGTGATATAGCCGATATTATGCACATGTGTATGACCTGTAAGCATAACCTGCAAGCCTGCATCTGCAAAAATTTCTCTTGTGGTTTCGTGATTTCTCTGCATATCGCCCTTGCCGATAATTGAGTAGAACAGTGATGGTGAAATCATCGGATGATGAGTCATTGCAATAACAAACTGGTCATTTGCCTTTGCATCCTCAAGCTGCTCCATAATCCATTTCATACAGTCGTCACTGTAGCCTGAGCCACGCTCACCCTCAGGCTTATAATTGGTATCGTCATTCAATGCAAACAGACGATAGCCCGGTGCAAGCTGAACAACATAGCTGAGAGAATGGGGATGAGTTGCAATAGCCTCATTCGGACCGAATTCATAGTACATATCCCACAAATCGTGCCTGTTTTCAACGGCAGGAACCTCAATCTGCTTATCGCCCACAAAGCCCTTTGAAATACCTCCGTCACGGAAATCGTGGGTTGCAGTTATTACATAAACACGCTTGCCTCTTTTTTTCAGGTCACGGAGCATTTCAATAAATTCCTCGTGAGATGTAAGCTCACCGTTGCGTGTTGTATCGCCTGACAGAACAACAATATCGGTTGATGTGTCCTCACAAAGCATATCAAATGCTCTTTTCAGAACAAGGTCACTGTCCTTAACAACCATCTGTGATTTGGACTCGTCCTTTTCGTAAGCCTTGCCCTCTGTTCCGTTTTTTCTTGAATAATAATGAGTATCTGTTATAAACTGAATTTTCAGCGGCTCATTATTACTGCCGTAAATCTTATTAGACATATTTATACCCCTCTTATTTCAAGCACACCTGATTTAATATCACCGTTTAAGGTTATTTCAAACGAGCCCTTATTCCTTTCGGTAAATTCAATTTCATTACCGTTAAGATAAGCCTTGTAGCTGTATTTATCACTTAATGTAACTATAAAGCTGTACTTATCGTTTTCGCCAAAATACTTAAATGAAATTTCAGCGCTGTTCTCAGTTGTTTTCTGATAATCAGTCCACAAATCAAAGCCTGTTGTAACTGTCTGCGACTTGTAATATGCATTAGCCCATATGCAGATTGGTGCTGAAAGTCCTCCGAAATTATGGAACCATCCGCCTCTTTTTGTTGCAATGCCGAAACACTCATAGGTATTGTATGTGAAATCAGTTTCAGCCTTCCACATATCAAGAGCTGTGTTTGCAATATCAAATGCAAAATCGGTTTCACCGTTATCAAGCATTGTTTTCCAGATGTACCACTGATGGCTCATCCAGACATTACCGTTCCAGTAGCCGTCATCAAAATAATACGATGCTGACATATCAACTGCCGAAACTCCTGCTCGTGACCACATTTCCTCAGGATTTTTAATGTGCGCAAGCAGTCTTTTCTTTCGCTCACCGCTAACTGCACCTGCAACTATCGGATAAACACCGTCCATACCCTTATTGAAGTTTTCACCGTCATCGGTACGCATAATACCCTTTAAACTGCCGTTTTCGTCATATTCGGTATATCCGAAATAACCGCTTTCCTCGTCCCATGCAAGCTCATTGAGAGCCTTTGATGAATACTCAATATCGGCATCATAGATTTTAATGTCATCTTCTCTTCCGAGTGATGCTGCAACCATTTTCATAATCTTGCCTGCACGGATAATCTGTGCTGTTGAAAGGCACGGGCAGGTATATTTCTGTGATTTTCTGTTCATCATTTCAACCTGGGCAGGATAATCGTCCATACCGCAGTGTGAATACCAGTAATCATATGTAGTCAATAAACCGTTATTGAACTTTGCAACAGTTGATGCATGATTTCTGCCGCGGAGAAATTCATAATAAAGCTTGATTTTATCATAAAGAAACTCAAGCTCTTCTTTATCTTCAGTTCTTTTTAAAAGCTCAAGATACTCGACAAACTGAGTAGGTACAAGCGAGCCGTGAAGAAGAAATGCAAAGTCCTTATTGCTTTCATCGCAAAGGTACATATCAAGCGCATACTGACACAAATCATTTGAAAACTCCAGCAGTCCCATACCGATAAAACCGCTGTCCCATGTATAAAAGCTGTCCCATCGTTTGCCGGGAGCATGATGAATAACATTTTCACCATGGCGGTAAACAGGATAAACAACGTTTGTCAGAAGTGTAGAACGCAGAATTTCAGTTGAAAGAGTATAATTTTCACCTGCTTTGTTATATATGTTTGCACCAATATCTGCTTTTGACCTTCTGTATATATTTTCATACTCAGCATCAGTCAACGGCTCAGGCTTTTCATTTGAAAGAACTGCATATTCAATATGAGAGCTGTTCGGCTCAATAAATATAGACTTAATAAGAGTATTCTGGAAAAAGCCCTCATCACTGTGCTTTCTTTCAAAGGATTTTGAAAAGGTTTCTGTCAGATCATCATATGTATGGTCGCCGTTTGAAAGGCGGTTGATAAGTGCATCCTCAAGCGAGCCTGATTCAAGCACACGCTCTCGTGTATTCTCATTATGTGTAAGCACATAGAACGGGTCAGTAACACCATCATAGCTCAGCTTAGTCAGATGACCTTTACCGCATTTCTCGGTTTCAATCTGCGGTATATACGGGAAACTAACATATTCGGTTGTAAGAGCAGTCTTATCAGCCTCATCTATAACAGCAAGGAAGTCAAGCTCTATTCCTGCTGTGCCAAGGCTTTCAAGTGAAAATTCACTCTTATACGGCAAATACGCAAAACCAAGCTCACTGCTGTTTGTGAAAACAACCTTTTCACCATTCATCATAAATTCGGCATCGCCGTCGGTAACGGTCTTGTATCTGACTGCAACAACAGGATTATCTATATTGCCCTTGTCAAGCCTATATGACACTCTGTCACCCTTTTCGCAGCCGAAGGGCTGAAGATTAAGAAAATGAACATGATAATTTTCACATCTGTCGCCAAGACCCTTTCCAAGATAAAAATCCTTATCAACAAACATACCCTTGAACATTCCGTCGGGATTTTCCTCATCCCACGGACGAGGAGTATTATATATGTATTCCTCATAATCATTTGCACTTTTTATTACTGCATTATCAGGGGCATTGACTGTACAATATGTCGGATACGGAAATTCCAGTGATGAAAACAGGTTAAGTATACAATTCTGTGAAAGAGGAGTATTATTGAAAAACTCACATCTCATTAAATATGAATTATCTTTGATTTTTGAAAAGGATATATCTGCATAGACCTGATCCTTCCACATAAGCTCATACCTGTATGAGTAAAAAGTATAATCGCTTTTGCAGTGCCACAAATGATAATTCGACGGCACAGTAACATTAGGCACGGGGGTCGAACTGTTCCACAATGTAGGATGAACGGAAAAATCGAACCTTGCACCCACATCCTCCATATCTTTAATGATTTTTGAAAGTCCCATATACTTTTTGGAATAGGGTCCCCAAAGGGGCATTTTTATTGTGTTTTTGCTCATTTTTAAAATGTCCTTTACTGCTAAAATATACAGAGTTATTATCTACCTTTTCAGTTAATTTGTCAATATAAATATGCTATATTGACAAATTAAAATTAATAATGTAATATATAGAAAAATTACATAAATTATATTTCGGGAACGGAGGAGTAATATATGAAAATAGATGAAAACATTCAAAAAATAATTGCGATAATTCTTAAGAAATGGAAGCTGATAGTCCTGTTTGCTTTAATCGGTGCAATAGCGGCAGCCTTTTACACTGCAAACTTCACAACACTTACTTACTCTTCAAGTGTAGAATTTTTAGCATACTCAAAGGATTCAAATCAGGAATTGTCCGACTCAACAACTGCTGCTCAGACAGTCAGCAACACCAGCAAAATGAACTATGCAATTAAAATGCTCAGCACATATGTTGAGTTATTTAAAACAAATGAATTCAATCAAACCGTTGCAGATCAGATAAACGAAAATTATAACACTTCTTATTCTGCAAGCACAATAAAAAATGCAATAAAAATTACTCCGATTGAAAATACAGCTATGTTCAAAATAGTTGTAACCACCACTAATGCAGATTTGTCATATCAGATTGCACACCAGCTTGAAACAAGCATTCCTGAAAAAATGGCTAACACAAACAACGGCATAGTGTGTGCTTCAGTTGAGGATGCAGCATTAAAATCAACCAGCTCAGAAAGCCTCGGATATCCGAAAAAGGTGGCAATCGGAGCTTTAGCAGGTGCACTTCTTGCTGTAATATATATAGTTCTTCGTGACCTGCTTGATATCCGTATCAAGAGCAGTAACGAATTAACTCAAATATACAATATTCCTGTATTAGGAACAATTCCCGAGTTTGAGATAAAAACAAATATCAAACAAAATGATAAAGCAAGAGAGGAGAAGTAAATATGTTTAATAAAAAAAGAAACAAAAAAAACAGCGACTCTCTTAATCAATCACGCTATACACTGGCAAATGCACCTATACAGCCTGCTTTAAAATTCAGAATTGAGGAATCATATAAAACTATACGTGCAAATATTATGTTTTCCATTATGAAAAAAGGCTGCAAAACCATTATTGTCAGCTCATCAAATCCAAATGAAGGAAAAACCACAACTACAGTAAACCTTGCAATCAGCATTGCACAGGCAGATCACAGAGTTCTGCTGATTGATGCGGACCTGAGAAAACCGAAGATTCACCATTATTTTTCAGTTGCGAACTCCCCCGGTCTTACAAACTATCTCGGTGACAGCATATCATTAAAGAAAAAGGCAGATTTATTCAGTGTTATTCATCCCACAGAATATGAAAATTTGTCAATACTCTGTTCCGGTTCAATACCGCCGAATCCCGCCGAGCTTCTCGGTTCTGAATTAATGAGCGATTTTCTTAATGAAATAAGCACTAAATATGACTACATTATAATTGACACTCCGCCGATTAATGTTGTGTCAGATGCGCTTCCTCTTATCAGAGAAGCTGACGGTGTTGTGCTTGTAGTACGCCAGAATCATACCACACACCCCGACTTGCAGAAGGCACTGTCATCACTTGAATTTATTGATGCAAAGCTCCTTGGATTTGTTGTTAATTTTGTTGAATCAAAGGCAGGACGTAAGTATTCATATAAGGGCTATGGATACAGCAACTACAGCTACGGCTATGGTTACGGCTATGGATATGGCTCCTATGGAAATTATAACAGCAAGCAAAGCTTTGGAACATTCGGCAGCAATAAAAGCGATCCGAGAAATTGAGGTAATTAAATGACTATCAATAATCTTGTTGAAACACATTGTCATATTCTGCCCGGTATAGATGACGGAGCTCCTGACGTTGAAACCAGCATAAAAATGATAAAAAAGCTTAAATCTCAGGGTGCAAAGGCAATAATTCTTACCCCGCACTATTATTCAGACTCAATATCATACAGCAATTTTATTGAAAAAAGAAATGCTGCATTTGAACTTCTGAATACCGCACTTGATGCTGATGACCCGAAGCTTATACCAGCGGCAGAGGTCTATATTACTGATTATCTTTTTAATAACGAAAGTCTTAAGGAACTGTGCATAGGTAATTCAGGTTATGCTCTTATTGAACATTCATTTTCCTGTGACTTTTCACACAAAACATATGAAAGACTTTTAAATCTTAATTATGAATTTTCAATCAAGCCCATACTTGCACATATCGAAAGATACGATGCACTTATGAATGATGAGGAGCTGCTTGATGAATACATCAGTGCAGGGTGTCTTACACAGGTTAACATAAGCTCTTTTTCCGACGCACCGAGAGGTATACGCAAAAAGCTGATTAAATATCTTGAAAGCGGCAGAATTCATTTTATAGGCTCTGACTGTCACAATCTTACATCACGTGCGCCGAGCTATGAGGACGGTATAAAAGCAATACTGAAAAAGTGCGGACCTCAGGCAATAGAAATTCTTGAGCAGAATGCAAATCTTCTTATAAAATAAAGCACAAAAAACTCCATTGAACAAATCAATGGAGTTTTTCTGTGTATGCAAACCTCAGGCATTAATATCACCAAGCTTATATTTTATAACAAATCCCATATTATATTATTGCAATGATTGACAAAAAAGCGAAAAAATTATATTTTATCATTGAGGTGGTAAAAATGAATTATGATGAACTGCTCAGCATTAACACTATTCCGAAGGAAATTGAAAATTCAATTTATGAGCAATCCGAAAGAGGACTTATACACACCTCCTATCGTGATGAAATTCGTCTTTTGTCATGTATTAAGGAGGGTGATTTGGACAAGCTGCTTGCACAGGTACAGCCATTTTTAAGCAGCGGAATATTTGTGGGTGAAATGTCAGACGACAATCTTATGCAGTTCAAATATATTGCTGTAAGCACAATTGCACTTGCAACGCGTTATGCAATTCAGGGCGGACTTAACGAGGTGACAGCATACAGCTTCTCAGATTTATTCATAAGAACTGTTGATGAACAGAAAACAATCAGTGATATTATGCTTCTTCTTGCAGGTAAGATAATGGATCTGACAAAAATGGTGAAGGAAAGCAGAAACAGAAACATCCATTCACCTCACATAAGAAAAGCTATTTCCTTTATTGACAAAAACATTTCAAAAAAAATAACTGTTAAGGAAATTGCAGATGGCTGCGGAATATCTGCTGATTACCTGTCACATCTGTTCAAAAAAGAAATGGGTGACAGCCTCAGCAATTATATATTGAAGCAAAAGCTTGAGCTTGCAAAAACGCTGCTGTGGGAAGGTGTTGACAGCAAAAAAATCTGCTCGTCGCTCAGTTTCTGTTCACAGTCTCACTTTATATCATCCTTTAAAAAGGAATACGGCATAACTCCAAGCGAATTTATTGCAGGCACAAAATAATTCAAAATAATTATTGACTTTTCTTAAAAAAATCTGATATAATTCATCTGTAAAAATTTAATAGACATAAACGACACAAGTAATGCTTAGCATATAAATCTGATTACGGTAATTATGTACACATTTTGGATTTAATGCATCATTGCTTGTTTTTTTATGTCAAAACGGAGGTTTATCTTATGCCAAGAAATCAATTTCAAAGAATGATATTTGCCCTTATTACTGTAATCATAACAGTTCACGCTTATGTATTTTACAGTCTGTATGTGGTAAACGGAAGCACATTAATGGAAATCACAGGTGCCGACAGTGTTATACACGCAATCCACGCACAAGGCGGAGTATATATTTTTGGTAAGATGCTGCCGATATGGGCTGTTATTCTTATTGAGTTTGTCTTTGCCTATACACTTGAATGTGTGATGGGAAGCCCTGCCTCATTCAGATTAGCAAGCAAGGTTTTTGACCCTGAAACAACTAACCCGGTAATATTTGAAACAGCAATTATTTGCGCAACAGTAGGTCTTATGTGCCCGGCAATGAGCTTTTTGGCTGCCCTTTTTTATTATCCTTATTATACTGATTTTTCAATACTCACTCTTCTTGCAAACTGGTTAAAGCTTGTCTGCTTTAATTTTCCGTTTGCATTCTTTACACAGTTATTCTTCATTCAGCCTTTTGTAAGACAGGTTTTCAAGCTTATATTCAAAAAAGATATAGAAAAGCAGAAGCAGTCAGCATAACCAAACAAATCTGTATATCTTTACAAGCTTTGTATTTTATGATAACATAACTATAAAATACAGAATACGGGTGTGCTATATGAAAATTAAGAATTTCACTATCAAAAGCGGCGGAAATAATCTGAGGGGAATTATTTTTAACTCTGACGTTAAAGTGCCCTCAAAAACTGTTATTATCAGCCACGGATATGCAAGCAATATGCTGATTACAGCTCCTTATGCAAAACCGTTTATTGATGAAGGTTATGTTGTAATTATGTATGATTTCTGCTGTTCAGGCAGCGGTATATCCTGCGGAAAAAGCACTGATATGAGTATTTTCACTGAAACAGAAAATCTGATTGATGTTCTTGATTATGCCAAAACGCTTGATATTGTTGACATTAACCGTATTACTCTTTGCGGCTGCAGTCAGGGCGGACTTGTAAGTGCGCTTGCAGGCGCAAAGCGTGAAAACGATGTAGAAAGGCTTATTATGTACTACCCTGCACTGTGCATTCCTGATGATGCAAGAAGGGGCTGTGTTATAGGAACAAAAATTGACCCTGAAAATGCACCTGAAAAATTCTTCGGTTTATTTATTCTTCTAAGCAAAAAGTATGTTACTGATGCAAAATCAATTGAGCCGTATGAGCAGATATGCACATTCAGAAATCCTGTATTTATTGTTCACGGTATTGAGGACAAGCTGGTGAAAATTGAATACTCAAAAAAAGCAAAAGAGCTTTATCCCGACTGTAAGCTTGTTGAGGTTCACGGCGACCACGGATTCATACTTAAAGGTCTGAGTGCATCAAACGCAGTTACAAAAGAATATCTTTTAATGAATACTTAAGAATCGGCGGTATCAATTGATACCGCCGATTAGTTTATTTTATAAATTTTTTCCATTTAATATCTGATAAAAATGAAAATACTGCTGTCAATAATGCTGCCGCAATCCATATTATTATAACTGCATTCCAGCCTGCTTTTTCAGAAACTGCACCGAAGCCGTATGATGACACCGCACAGCCTATGTGTGCTGCTGAATTAAGTATCCCGCTGACACCGGATGTACAGGAAAATTTTGAAAAGCGAACAGGCACAAGTGAAATTATAAGATAATTGAGCGCATACATTACCGAGGTTGTCAGTGCAAGAAGAATTATGGTCACATAAACAGGCATTCTGTTTGTAAAAAGCATTAAAAGAAGCGGTATTAGTGCCAAAGTGCCAACAACACCTGATGTTTTCATTTCATTTTCACCAAGCTTTTTATAAAGAGGAACAACCGCATATGCGCCAAATGCATTAAACACCGGCAGTACTATAGTCATAAAAACCGAAAATGACGGTGAAACTCCGTAAAGCTCTGTTATCATAGTAGGTACCCAGTTTGTTATTCCGTCACGCATCATTCCATGCAGGAATGACGGAAGCATTATAATCAAAAGACCGCTGAGCAGTGCAAGGGTTATAATATTATGCTTGCTCTTTTTTATGCTTTCATTATTATTTATATCAGATTCCGATATTTTTTCTGTAACAGTAAGCTCATTTTTTGTACAGCACCAAACCGCCGCTGCAAAAATTGCAGACAAAATAATGACTATACCGCCGCTGACGAAAACAAAACGCCACTGCGAAAATCTGATAATAAAGGTTGATGCAAGATAGGCGCAGATTGTTCCCACAGGCAGTGAAAGAGAAATATTAAGAATTGCTTTTCTGCTCAGGCTTTTATCAATAGTTTCAGAAAATATTCTCAATATAGGTGACCATAGCGTTGACTGAAAAAATCCGTTTGCTCCCCATATAACCAGCATAAGCACGGCACTGTCTGCAAACGGCATAGCAAAACAACACAATCCACCGCCTGCTGCACCTAAAATCACCATATAAAACGGATTAACTCTGTCGCCGATTAATCCGCTGATTAGCTGACCCACACCATAGCACACAAAAAATGCAGTGCCCACCAGACCTATTTCGCCTTTGCTGAAATGACCCTCACTTACAATAGGTGCAATCGCCGCGGCATAACAGGTTCTTATAAAATAAGAAGCTGCATAGACAAACCATAAAACCACTGCAATCAGCCTGCTTTTTCTGTAATTATTTAAAACATACTGTTTCATTTTACTAATGCCTCAATCGGTTTTGACAATGCTAAAAATGTTGTTCTGTCCTCAATTCTCTGTGTACCGTGACGTGTTGAATGACCGCCGTGATCAGACGCTATCAATACAAGCCAGTCCTCGGCATCAAATGAATCTCTATTTTTGATGCTTTCAAACAGTTTATATGATAATCTGTCAAGATTACAGATACCCGATATATAACGATAATTACTGTCACCGAATCCTGTGCCGTGACCGTTTAAATCAGGATTTTCATATATTCCGAAAATGAAATCATCGTCACTTTCAATTCTCTGAATTAAATTCCTATGAAGCTCATCATCAGTTTCAAACTTATAAAAATAATAAGGCAGCCTGTTATTTTCGGCAAGCTCTATTTCCTTTATATATGTTTTATCAAAATGAATGCTCCATATAGCACTGAATGAGCACCTGAAGCCTTGCTGTGACAGTGTTCTCAATGCTGTGGGATAATCGTCACCCAGACTCCATTCTATACCGTATTTGCTTTTATTTTCCATCCATTTTCCGCAGAGAGCTGATGCCCAGCCCTGAGCAGTGCTTGTTTCCTGCGGTGATGATTTGTCACCGCCCACGTAAGTTATGTAAAGACCGCCGTTATCCTTTAAGGCATTGACAGCACTGTAAATTGCAGAAGCATTGCCGCCGTCTGCATTATCATCATTGCCTTTAACAAGATACTTCATAGCGTCAGCACGGCATCCGTCCCAGCCTATGAAAATACATTTCGGCTTTTTATCTGACTTTTTAAAATGATTTATTATTACATCATTTATAATTGTCTGAGGTATCTGCTTTTCATAGCAGTTACTGAACAGACCGTCAGCATTTACTGCTTTTATATATTTCTTATCACCTAACATATATCTCACCCTAATTCATCACAATATGCTCAATATCAACAGCCTGATTATCGGCACTTCCGCTGATTGTAATAAGTGTTCCGCCCGTTTCCTTAGCATAATTCCAAGGCACGGGAGATGGACCTGTTTTCAATCCGTATGTCATCGTTATTCCGTCATATGTAATGCTTGCATTATTTTCATGGTCGTGACCGCAGAATATGTATTTTGTTGAACCGAGCTCTTTGCATTTTTCAAAAAAGCCAGATTTAACAGGAGAAACTGACGGCAGATACTGACAATAGCCAAAGCCGTATTCCTCGGGGATTGTATAAATATCATCCTCGCCCTTAACACCGTACTTTTCAACAGCCTCTTTAAACTCAGGCTGCGCAAAGTGTGAAAATGTCATAGAAGGCACGGTTCTGCCTGCCGCCTGTGCAATCCCCTTTACATTCCATTCATACCATCCAAGCTGTTCATATCCCATATACACTTCCTTAGTATCACCGTTGTCGTATTTGATATATCTTCCATTGTCAAACATAAACAATGTATATACAGGCACATTATCCTCTGTAATATTTATAACATAGTTTCCACAGCCGTAAAGATTTGACGGACCCTTCTGCATAAGGCAATGCTCTGCCGCCATATATTTATCTGTCTGCCAGTTAAGGCTGTTTGACGGGATTTCATTATCGTGATTTCCATAAACAGGTGCCCACGGAATTTCATAGCTTTCCATATGCTTAATAAAATTATTTATTGAAAAACGGCTTGCCATTGCTGACAGAAGGTCACCCGGGAGTGCAATTAGATCAGGCTTTGTTTTTTCAACAAGAGCATCCATCTGCTCATAACATTCCTTGTTCTTGCCGGGATCACTCCATAGCTGCGTATCGGTAAACATAAGAATTTTAAAATCCTTTCTGCTCTTTTCAAGAGTCTGAATTTCGGCAATATCAAAAGCCTTATCAGCACTCCAGATTTCCGTATGCTTTTTACCTGTCAAAGGAAAAAACAGCACACCCGCAACTATAAGTATCAGCACAAGCAATACACAAATCATAATTTTTAATCCTCTTATAACTTTTGATTTCTTTTTCATAATTATAAACTCCCCATTCTCTTTTATATCTGAGCACTGCGAAAAACAGTCCGGCACGCCCTTAGCCTGACAGTCTTAAATAATCATCTGTAAGCAGAATAGCATACAGCTTTGAAATTGTCAATTATAAAAAAAGAACCGATGTAATATCGGTTCTTTCAGCGTGTAGAAAAAAGTCAATTTTTAGATTTCTACACGCTGGGGACTGTTGAGAAATGGAACTGAATTTCGTATTTTGTGAGGATTGCTGTACAATGGTACCGCTTCCGAACAAAAAACGGAAAACGCAAAAATGGCTTAAACTCGATGTTTAAGCCATTTTTCCATATGCTGCTGCAGTAATATAATGTCGGGCAGATGGTATCCGCCCCTACGATAAGCATATCGTAAAGTTATTTCTTTTGCGTGGTTCAGACCACTTTATCGACAGTCTAAAAGAACCGATGTAATATCGGTTCTTTTACTGTATAAATTATTTTAATGTTGTAACGGCTTTTCCGCTGCTCCATGGTGAGTAGAAAGTCTTTCCGTCAATTTTGTAGAATGTCTGTATACGTACATAATACTTTTTACCGCCTGCTCTGCCTGTGATTGTTTTGCTTACATTATCAGCTCCGAATACGTTTACATAAGCAGCGTTTGAAAAATCGCTCTTTGTTGCGTACTGAATTTTGTAGCCTGTCACAAAGCTTGACTGTTTAGTCCACTTAAGGGTAAATCCGTTTTTGACTGCCTTGATCCCGCCCTTGTTGCTTGCAAGGAAATCTGTTCCCTTAGGATTAATGCAGTAACCTATTGTCTTTGTGCCGCTGTAATTACCCTTGAGCTTAATTGTAATTGTATATTTATTTACATTTTTTGAATTTGCATCTGAATATGTTACAGTATAATCTGTATTTAGCTTGAGGGCTTTGCCTGCACTGTCCTTTACAATAACGCTCGGCTTCTGCACCTGTCCGTTATATGTAAAATTATTGGCACTGAGCTTTGCAATTGCATTTGTTACAGGATTGATTTTATAGGTTACTCTTTTAAGATTTTCATATCTGTCGCCCATAAAATCAACACGTATATTATATGAACCTGCTTTGGTTGAATTTTTATTCTGATATGTTATTTTATAATCCTTGCCGAGTACAAGCTCATTGCCCTGAGTATTCTTTACTGTTACAGCAGGAACCTGCACCTTACCATTGTAGGTATAGCTTGTTTTTGACAGTGTAACAGTTGCCTTTGGTATTACGCTGCTAACAGATTTTTTACAGCCTGAGCAGGTACGCACCATAAGACCATCCTTTTCTGCCGTAGCCTTTGTTGCTGTGCTTAAAGTATAATTGTGATAACAGCTCAGCTTTTTAACAAGCTTGTTTGTGTAATAAATAACATTTTCATCAAAGACTGTGGGAGATGCTGTGTCAACACCAAAGTACTGCCACATATCAGCCTTAACACCTGTATTACCGATTTCAATCTGCGTTGTAAAACTGCTTGGCTTTGTATTAGGATAATATGCATACCATATTTTATAATTCTTTGACACAACTGTGTTCAGGTCAATGTAATTCAAAAACCAGTTCTGATTAGCATAAACCATAGGTGCAAAGCCTGCTTTTTCAATTTTATCGCAGAAGGTAGTCATCTGCTTTGTAATCTGTGATTTACCGAGCTTTGCAATTGAAGCATCCTCTAAATCATATGCAACAGGCAATGTAAAATTCTTATAATACTGACCAAGCTGAGATAAAGTATCAATTACAAAATCAGCCTCAATTTCAGCCTCTTCTGTTGAATAAGCATAGCTGTAAAGATAAACGCCGAAATTCATTCCTGCATCGGAAGCCTTCTTCACATTCTCCCAGAAATACTTGTCAAGGTGATTATAATAGCCAAGTCTTATCATAACAAAAGACTTGCCGTTTTTCTTGACATTATCATAATTAACAGATGAATTCCATTCAGAAACATCAATACCCTTTGACAAATCAAGCGCCATTGCACTGAAGCCTGAAAGAACAATTGAAAGCGCCATTATTACAGAAAGCAAGGCACTGAGGGTCTTTTTCATAATATTCTCCATTCTGTCGCAAAGCGACAGCACAAATAGGAATGAAA
>X363_Desmarests_Spiny_Pocket_Mouse__coassemble_162_pt1 | contig 51862 bp, 44 predicted proteins | sample X363_Desmarests_Spiny_Pocket_Mouse__metabat2_high_PE_020 | metagenome-assembled genome bin X363_Desmarests_Spiny_Pocket_Mouse
TCCCATTAAAAATATGCACCTCCTAAAGTGTCTAACTTTTGGGGTGCATATCAAACTGCAATGGGGATTTTTTACACTTCAATCTGAATATTACTGCTTATTTTTATTCTGGCTGTTCATAATACCCTGACGGATACGGCGAACATCTGACAAAGCCTTATAAAGTGAATCGTCAATAGCAAGAAGTGTATCGTCAGCATAATTATTAACTGCTGTGAGCATTTCTCTTGACTTATTCTGTGCAGTTGTAACCATTTCATTAGCCTGATTTGTGGCATTTGAAAGAATATCATTAGCCTGATTCTGAGCGTCGATTACATAAGCATCTCCCTGCTCCTTAGCCTTTGCAATGATATCGGCAGCCTGAGCCTGAGCTGTCTGTGTAATCTGGTCACGCGCAACAAGCTCTCTTGCTTCCTCCTGTGCCTTTGCAATGATATCGGCAGCCTGCTTGTTTGCCTCGTCAAGAATTGAATTTCTTGAGTCAACAATAGCCTTAGCCTGCTTTGTTTCCTGCGGTGTATTAAGACGGATATCTTCAATAATAGTCTTAATCTTATCAACATCTACTGCGTATTTTTTACTGAGGGGTATAGAGGTAGCATCATCAAGCACATCCTCTAAATCTTCTAACAAAATATCTGTATTAGTCATTTTTATTTTCTCCTTTACACCTTAAATTAATATCTTTGACAATTTCCTTTGGAACGTAAGGAGAAATGTCACCGTCAAGGCTGCAAACCTCCTTAACCATACTTGAAGAAAGATACATATTTTCCCCCTTTGCAGTAAGGAAAACTGTTTCAACCTTCGGGTATAGACTTTTATTAATAAGTGCCTGCTGAAATTCATAGTCGAAATCAGACACAGCACGAAGTCCCTTAACAATAGCGACAGCCTGTTTAGCTTTTGCATAATCCACTAAAAGACCGCGGTATGTATCAACCTCGATATTTTCGGATTTGATACATTTTTTTATAAGCTCAATTCTTTCATCAACAGTAAAAGCACAGTTTTTTGCACTGTTGCTCATTACCAGAACAATAACCTTATCAAACAGCTCAGACGCACGCTCAATAATATCAATATGACCGAGAGTAACAGGGTCAAAGCTGCCGGGACAAACAGCAATCCTCATACTATTTCTCCCTCCTGTACAGTGTAAGCTTTGTTTTTCCGTATCGCCTTACTCTGTCGGCATACCAGCCGTCTATGCTTTCAGGCAGGTCCTCACCTGCTGATGTTTCGCAGACAACAATACCGTCCTCTGACATAAGCTTTAACAGCAGCGGCAGGCACTTTTCAACAAGCCCCATATTATAGGGTGGATCAACAAAGGCAATATCAAAATTATCCTTGCGCATTAAAAAGGATACTGCGTCGCCGAAAACGATATTTGAAATTTCTTTAAAGCCGCAGTGTGAAACGTTATTTTCAACGACCCTGACTGCATCACGGTTATTTTCAAGAAATGTACAGTGCCTTGCTCCGCGTGATAAAGCTTCAATACCAAGCTGTCCTGAGCCTGCAAACAAATCAAGAATTTTTCTGTCCTCAAGTTCAAACTGAATCATTGAAAACAATGCTTCTTTAACAGATTCTGTTGTAGGTCTTGTTACCTCCTCGCCAAAAAGGGTTTCAAGCCGTCTTCCTCTGGCTGAGCCGGTTATAACACGCATCATTCGCAATAACTTCCTTACATTTCTTCCTAATATATTATACAAACTACATATTTAATAGTCAAGGACTTTACACTATTTTTACATTTTATGATAGTATTCAAATATATTATGTGCATCCTTCTGACTGATTCCCTGCACCTGCGACAGTTCTGAAGCCTCTGCTTTTTTTATGGCAGCAATAGTTTTAAAGTGCTTTAACAGCAGCTTAGCTTTTTTATCGCCTATTCCTTCAATATTTGTCAGCGAGGTTTTGAGGGTGCTCTTTGTATGCTTTTTATGATGATATGTTATTGCAAAGCGGTGCACCTCCTCCTGAATATCTGAAACAAGTGTAAACACCTTTCGGTGCGAATTAATCTCTATTTCACCACCGCTGAGAGCGATTGCTCTTGTTCGGTGTTTGTTATCCTTTACCATTCCGAAAATCGGCACATTAAGCCCCATTGACCTCACCACAGGCAATACAGCATTAACCTGAGGCTCGCCGCCGTCAAGCAATATGAGATCAGGCAGAATTTTGAATGTACTCCCCTCTTCATCATTATAATAATGATTAAAGCGGCGGGTCAGCACCTCCTGCATAGAGCCGACATCATTCTGTCCGTCAAAGCCCTTGATTGCGAAACGCTTATATGCACTTTTCATAGGTCTGCCATTGTGGAAAACCACCATACCTGCAACATTGTCTGCACCGAAGGTATGCGAAATATCATAGGACTCAATATATTCAGGAAGTTTATCAAGCCCTAAAAGCTCCTTAAGCTCATCCAATGCCGCAAGCTCTCTGCCGAGTCTGCCCTGCTGCTGTGCAAGGTGTTCGTTGGCATTTTTAATACACATATTTATTATTGACAGATGCTCACCCTTTTGCGGATGTATGAACTCAACCTTTTTGCCTCGTTTGCTTTCAAGAAATTCCTTTAAAAGCTCCTCGTCCTCAATCTCGCCGTCAACAGCAATACGGGACGGTACTCTGTCCCTCATTGAATAATACCGCTCAATAAGCTCAAATCTTGACTGCGGTATATCGTCAACAGCATCTATCAGCCAGTACTCGCTGTCTGTCAGCCTGCCGTTCTGAAAACGTATAACCTCAAAGCAGGCTTTTTTATTGGAGTTGACAATGGCAAAAACATCCTCCTCGGGAACATTTATTGAAACAACCTTCTGCTTTTCATCAAGATTTTTTATTGCCTTTATTCTGTCACGAAGCTTTGCAGCCTGCTCAAATTGCAGATTTTCAGCAAGCTCATTCATCTGACTTTCCATATCCCTTACAGCCTTAACGCTTCCGCCCTTAAGAAATGAAATAGCATCCTTTATATTATTGCCATATTCTTCCTTGGTTATTCTTGCTGCACAGGGTGCCGAACAGATATTCATAAACCCGTTAAGACAAGGTCTGCTTTTACCGTAGTCACGAGGAAACTGCTTATTACAGCGTGGAAGCTTAAATATTTTCAAGGTTTCCTCAACTGCCTGCTTAACAGAAAAATTCGAGGTATAAGGACCTATATAAACAGCATCGTCATCAAGCATCTGCTTGCATTCACGAATACGAGGAAATTCGCCCTTCGTAATTTTAATATAATTATAGCCCTTATCATCCTTAAGCAGAATATTATACTTTGGCTGGTGCTGCTTTATAAGTGAGCATTCAAGCACAAGCGCCTCAAACTCACTGTCACAAAGAATATAATCAAAATCATCAGCGTTTTCAACCATCTTTATAACCTTTAAAGAATGGTTTGAATGTGAACCGAAATAGGAGGACACACGATTTTTGAGTTTTTTTGCCTTGCCTATATAGATTATTTTTTTGTCCTTATTCTTCATTATATAGACACCCGGCTGAAGCGGCAATGTCATAGCCTTTTTTCTAAGCTCTTTTTCAGTCAAACAATCACTCCATTCGGCAAAGTATAATTACAGTATAAATTATAACACAAATAATCAAAAAAATAAAGCACAGTGAAACACTGTGCTAAAATGTAAAATATGTCGATTACTCAGCAAAGCCTGACTTAACAAGATTAACAAGACCCTCAACAGCAGCCTCTTCATCAGAACCGTCAGCGATAATACGAATATCTGTACCGCCCATAATGCCTAATGAAAGAACACCTAAAAGGCTTTTAGCGTTAACTCTTCTCTCCTCCTTCTCAACCCAGATGGATGACTTGAATTCATTAGCCTTCTGAATAAAGAAAGTTGCCGGACGAGCGTGTAAACCAACCTGATTTTCAACCTTAACATCTTTAACGAACATAGTTAAAACCTCTCATTCCTAAAATCACAACATATAGTATTTAACTTATCTGTAAATCCTTACTATTCATATTATAGCACCAATTTTAAAACGGTCAATAAATTAATTGCAAGTTCGTTTGACTTGTTAATTACAAACAAAATAATTTAGTGTTATTTGTGCAATTTACACATAAAATTTTAATCTTTTTTTAGTTTCGACAAATAAATCAAATCCTTGTCTGACAGCTCGGCTTTTTCAAGCATATCAGGTCTGCGGTAAAAGGTGCGTTCAAGAGAGCGTTCACGACGCCACTTGTCCACATTAGCGTGATGACCCGAAAGCAAAACGTCAGGCACTGTCCTTCCCTGCCATTGGGCAGGATGTGTGTACTGCGGATATTCAAGCAGAGAGTTATAATGACTTTCCTCCTCAAAGCATTCGTCATCACTGAGCACACCGGGCAGCATACGTGAAACGGAATCAGCTACAATTAGTGCAGGCAGTTCACCGCCTGTAAGCACATAATCACCGACAGAGATTTCCTCAGGCTGCAGAGCCTCGATAACGCGTTCATCTATACCCTCATAATGTCCGCAAAGAAGTGCAATATTATCCATTTTTGCAAGCTCCTTAACTCTTTCCTGAGTAAGACATCTGCCCTGCGGTGTTAAGTAGATGAGATGCGGTCTTTCGCCGATTTCATCACAAAGTGCATTAAAGCAATCATAAATCGGCTGCGGCGCCATAACCATACCCATTCCTCCGCCATAGGGCTTATCATCAACACGTCTGTGCTTATCAAGGGTATAATCACGTATATCAACACAGTTTATTTCCACCCTGCCTGCTTGCCTTGCTCTGCCGATAATAGATTCACTCATTACCGCATCACACATTGCAGGGAACAATGTAAGTATATCAATCCTCATCAAATAAGCCCTTCATCTTTTTTATTCTTATAACCTGATATTCGGTATTAATCTCTTTAACAATATCGGGAGTTGCGGGTATTAAAGTATGCTTTCCCCAGCTTTCAACATCATATATATCGCAGGAACCGTAATTGAGCACATCCTTAACCTGACCGTATTCCTCTTCTGTATCAATGTCAACAACGTAACAGCCTATAAGGTCGGCAATATAATTTGCATTTTCATCAATCACAGCATCATCACGGTTGCAGTACAGCACCCTGCCCTTTAATTCCTCTGCCTGTTCAATTGTATTTATTCCTTCAAGCTTTAAAATCGCAACATTTTTCTGCGGTCTTACCGAAATAATTTTAACAGGCTTTTCACCCTTATCATCAAGATAAAGGACTTTAAGCTGTTTTAAATAACTTATATCGTCACACCATAAAGTGAACTTCATTTCACCCTTTATGCCATGGGTGTTATTAACCATTCCCACTTCAAGAAACTGCTTCATATCATCACCAAAAGTACTTAAATATACATCAGATTATACAATACAAACTGATTTTTGTCAAAACAAAAAGGTCAACAGGATAATGCCCGATTGACCTTAATTATTTTATCCCTCATCAATAGGATTTTTGTTATCTTTTTTAGCTGCTCTGCCGTACTTAGCCTCATAACCCGGATTGATATAATCCTCAACAACCTTGCCGTCACGGACACGGATAACACGCTCTGCCTCCTCGGCAATCTCATTATCGTGTGTAATAACAATAACTGTTCTTCCCTCATCCTTCAGCTCATGAAGAATAGCCATAACGTCCTTTGTTGAACGTGTATCAAGGTTACCTGTCGGCTCATCTGCAAGAATAACAGGAGGACGTGCAGCAATAGCCCTTGCAACAGCTACACGCTGCTGCTGACCGCCTGACATTTCAGCAGGAAGATGGTGCATACGTGAGCCTAAACCGACTCTTTCAAGAGCATCCTTTGAAATCTCTCTTCTCTCTTCCTTTTTCATACCGCGGTAGACAAGCGGAAGCTCAACATTTTCAAGCGCCGAAAGTGAAGCGATTAGATTAAAGCCCTGAAAGATAAAGCCTATCTGCTCATTGCGGATAGCACTCATCTGATCATCTGTCAGATCATCAACAAGCTTGCCGTTTATATAATATTCACCGCTGGTAGGAGTATCAAGCAGACCGAGCATATTCATAAGCGTTGATTTACCTGAGCCTGACTGACCGATAATAGCAACAAATTCGCCCTCGTCAATGGTGATAGATACACCGTCAAGAGCATTAACCTGGTTTTCACCCGGGTTATATATTTTATATACATCACGAACTTCAATAAGATGCATGGCATTGCCTCCGTTTTACAAATTGTATATTATGATATTACAAAATATAATTAAAATTGTCAAGTGAATAATTGTTATTTTATTGTAAACAATTAAACAGGGAGTGATTATATGAGTATAAGCAAAGACGACTACAGCAAAATGGTAGACAAAGCAAGTCCTAATTCGCCTAAGCTTTTAAACTGTATTAAAGCATTTTTAATCGGCGGTCTGATATGCACAATAGGTCAGATTATTATGATGCTTCTGCAGAATGCAGGACTCGGTGAAAAAGAGGTAAATGCAGGAACATCGGGAATACTCATTATTCTGACTGCTGTCCTGACAGGACTCGGCATTTTTGATAAAATAGCAAGGCACGCAGGTGCAGGAACAATTGTACCGATAACAGGATTTGCAAATTCCGTTGTATCGCCAGCACTTGAATTTCAGCACGAGGGCTTTATTCTCGGCACGGCGGCGCAGATGTTCACAATTGCAGGACCTGTAATAGTATATGGCATTGCGTCATCATTTTTGTATGGTCTGATAATATTCATTTTTCATCTTTATTAATCTCAGGGCGGCATATGCTGCCCTGCTGCTTATTTAAAATACTTTTTAATTCTTTTTTCAAGCTTGTATTCATATAAAAAGGTTAATCTCTTTATCAGTATATCATAAATAACAAACATTATATTCATCAGCAGTGCAAACACGAAAATAAATATTTCCCCCTCACCTTTCTCAAGAAACGGAATCCCGAATATATAAACCAAGAGAAGCTGAACAATTGAAATCATTACATTAAACACCGCAAGCTTTGCCGCCCACTTTATCAGCCCTGAACCGATTTTTTCGATAAATGAATACAATATAGGGTAATATCCGAAAAACAGGATATACATCAAAACACATTCCCTGTCTGCCACAAGAAAAAACGAAAGAAAAGAAACAGACACAAATGTAACCAATGCCCATGAAGCACCGCAGACACGCTTTAATACTATCATTATAAGACCTGTAACCATAGGCATTATATATGCAAAAGCAAATGATACTCCGCCAAAAAACAGAAGCAAAACCGAAAGCGCAGCCGAAACACCGCATAATGCAGTTTTTAACGTATTTTTCACACTATCACCAAGTAAATAATAACAAAAATAACTGAATATGTAAAGATAAAATAAGCGTTAACTATTTGTTCATTTTTTATTTATTATATTTACATATTTATAAAATAATATATTAATTAATATATAATACCGCGAAAAGAGGTTTTATTTTGAAAAGAACTATAATACTTTCATTGGCACTTGTGGTGCTCATTACATCTGTGCTTGCTGCCTGCACTGCTAAAACCGATGACGACAGCACTTCAACCACCGAAGCAAACCTTGACAACGTCGGAACCGAAATAGGTTTTGAAACTGATGAAAACGGCGAAGAGGTGGCAGTTGTTTATGAAACTGATAAAAAAGGAAACACCATTGCCATAAAACTCGATAAAGACGGTAATAAAATGAAAAATGACAAGGGTGAATATGTTACGGTAAAAACCGATTACAAATTAACAACAGAGCCGCCTGAGGAAAACGACAGCACGCAGAGCAATGATTCCACAGAAAAGCTGACAACCACCACAACCGAAAAGCCTACGGGCACTACAAAAAAGGATATACCAAACACATCCTCAAAGGATACAACAAAGTTTGAAGGCTCTGATAATGTGCCGAAAACAGATGCCACCGGCAAAGAGGTTAATTTCAGCGAAGCTGACCAGTCAATATTAAAATCTATGCTTGAGGTTCCTTACCTTTACCTCTCAAACTACGAAAACAGTGACGGTGTTCCCATTGACATTGCGTGTCACACAGCAGTATGGATGGCAGAGCATGAGGGCAACATAAGAAACACTTATCCGTCAAGTCCCATTGTTCTTAATCTTTTTAAATTCTACGGACAAACAGTAGTTAATTTTAAAACACAGTGCAATGAATTTGCAGCCGATTCAAAAGCTCCTATATCATATAACAAAAAGAATGACACCTTTAATATAAGCGCATTTACAAAGAAAAAGCAGACAGTATCAATTACAAAAATTGAAGACCTGGGCGACAATAATTTCTATAAGGTTACAGGCTCTGTTAAGGGCTGTAATAAAAGAAAGGTTATTGCCATTGTACAAAAAAACAAGCTTGATACTTCATTGGGATTTTCAATAAAAGCACTGAAATGGTCTTAAAAGAAAGCAACCCCGACAGCAGTTATAACTGCTGTCGGGGTTTATTTTGTTGTTTTGTTTTTATTTTTTGTAAACTCTTACCTTAGCTTTGTATTCGCCGTATACCCAGCAGGAATCATTATTGTCAAGAGTAGCCGTTATATTGAAGGTTGAAACGCCCTCCTTGGGCTTTTTCTTTATTGACGACATATCAATCAGCAATTTTACATTAGAGCTTGTAAGCCCCTTCAAATCATCCTCAAGACCGACAGCAGTAACACTGTAGGAATCAAGTGATGCAATCTCTGCTTTGTAGCCATCAGGAAGATTGCTGAACTCAACATTGCTTCCGTCAACATAGAGAGTTGTTGTCTTATAGGTATCAGGAACCGTAACTGTCGCTTTAATCTCATTAATATTATCAAGCACTGCAAAGCTTTCCATTTTATTTGTATTGAATACAAATTCATTTTCACCGACTGTTAAATGTGAAAAATCAATGTTGCCTATATTAGCCTGCTTTATATCAGCCTCTTCAAGCACACCCGCATTAACGGAGTTTACACTGTAGCTTATTGAAAAATCAGATAATCTGACATTGGGCGGATTGCCGATAAAGGATGATGTTACATCAAGTGTTGTTCGTTTTAAAACAGGAATTGTAAGTGACACATTTTCATTTTTTGAAACAATGCTTACATAATCAACGGAATTTCCGTTGCTGTCAACGGCGTTCATTTTAAGATCAAAGGTTTGAGTTTCTTTTATCTTTTCATCAAACTTAATATTGGAAACAACCTTATCAACAGTAGTGATATATGATTTAGGACCTTTTACGGTTACATTGTTTTCGCTGAGCAGTGCCTCGCCCACAACGTAGCCATCCTCTATGAAATCCTTATTTTCATAAATGATATCAATATCCATTACCTTTTCTTCTTCAACATCGAAATAAGCCTTATAGACAGTAGGATAATAGCTTACAACCTTAAAATCGGCGTTTTTTCCCTCAACCTTAATAGGTACTTCCTTGTTTCCTGTTGTAGTAACCGTATTTGCCTGAATATATGCATTAATATCATCAGCAGTTATATCCTTTGCAAGATATTTTTTACAGCTTATGGTTACATCCACATCAACATTTTCTGCACCATAACATTTTATACCAAGCTGTGAGGCAGCAGTATCAGTAAAATCAACCGTTATCGGAACTGAAATTGTTTTATTTGTTTCAGGCGATAAATTCATTGAGGTTACACACCATATTACAACAGCCGCAACGATAGATATTATTATAAGATACTTGTCATTGTAAATCAGTTTTCTTAAGGAGAATTTATTTTTACTTTTATCTGCCATTATTTTTTCATCCTCCTGACTAATCTTGAAATAATTTTATCATCACTTGATGAGCCTGAAGGAATAAACTCAGTTGTAAGAATATCTCTCAGGTCGCCGTCAGAGATATCTCTATCAAGAACACCGTTTTTAACCACGGAAATAGCACCTGTTTCCTCACTTACAACAATAATTATTGAATCGCTTTCCTCTGAAAGACCGATAGCTGCCCTGTGCCTTGTGCCGAGTGCAGAAGAAACTGTCTTTTTCGTAAGAGGCAGAATACAGCCTGCGGCATAAACCTTACCGTCACGTATAACCATTGCACCATCGTGAAGCGGTGACTTTGGATAAAAGACCGTTTCAACAAGCTCCTTTGTAACCTTGGCGTGTATTTCGGTTCCTGTTGAAATGACATCACCAAGCATAGTGTTGTTTTCAAAACAGATAAGCGCGCCTATTCTCTTATCACTCATATCCGAGCAAGCCTTGCACACTGCGCTGATTGCATCATTGATTTCCGCAAGCTCAACAGCAACACCCGGATGTATTATTGCCTTTATACTTTTTGCAGTCGCTCCGTGACCGACCTGCTCAAGTATATGCCTGATTTCGGGTGAAAAAAGAATAACAAGAATAATGAGAATATTTGAAAATATTGATTTCAGTATAAAGCTTGATGCCTCCATACCGATAAGGTTAACAACACCATAAACAATGGCAAGGTATATCAGACCCTTGGCAAGAAGGATTGCTCTTGTTTCTCTGATAATTCTTATGCAGATATATATAAGGATTGCCACCATAACAATATCTAAAAAATCTGCTATTGAGAAGGTGGAGAATACGCTTAATATTTTATTGAAAAAATCAGTTATTGACTCTAACATCGTACGCTTCCTAACTTTTAACTTTTTATCTGTTAAAATATTTTAACACATTATTTTAAATAAATAAAGCAATTATCAAAGTTTTTTTAAAGTGTTCAAAAATATTTCACAATCATTCGCAGTTGTAAAGGCAGAGGGGCTGATACGAACAGTTCCCCTGTCCGCTGTACCGAAGGCTTTATGGGCAAGCGGAGCACAGTGCAGACCTGCCCTTGTGGCAATTCCCCTTGCCGCAAGAAGATTTGCGGTTTTTTCTGATGAATAATCCTTATAATTAAAAGAAATTATAGGTGCACATTTAAAGCTTGAGGGCGAAGGAGTGTAAAGCACAGCATTCGGATTTTTTCCAAGCTCATCATAAATACAGTTAACAAGTCCCATTTCGTGCTTATGAATGTTCTTTATTCCCTTTCGTGAAACAAAATCAATTCCTGCACCGAGTCCGATTATTCCGCTGTTATTAAGTGAACCTGCCTCAAATCTGTCCGGATTAAAATCAGGCTGTGAAAGATTAAGTGATGATGAGCCTGTTCCGCCCTCAATAATCGTATCAAGCTTCAGCCCCTCTGTCATTGCCATTATTCCTGTTGCCATAGGACCGTACAAGCCCTTATGCCCCGCTATACAGCATATGTCAACTCCTGCTTCAGCATAATTGATTTCAAGAATACCCGCACCCTGTGCCGCGTCCACAACAAAGCAGATATTGTTTTCCTTTGCGATTTTTCCTATTCTTTCAACAGGGAAAGCACAGCCGAAAACATTTGAAGCCTGAGTGCAGACAATAAGCTTTGTAGCAGGCTTAATCTGTGAAACAATATTATTAATCAATACATCCTCATCATAATCATACTCAAATATATTATAAGTAATTATTCCTCTTTTAGCCAAAGCATCTACCGGACGTGAAACAGCATTATGCTCTAAATTTGATATTAAAATATGATCGCCTTTTTTTACAATTCCTTTAATTGCCATATTAAGTGCCGCAGTACAGTTTTGTGTAAAAATAATATTCTGGGCATCATAACCGAGAAGCTTTGACGCTTTTTCTCTCACGGAATATATTTTTTCAGAGGTATTTACAGACTGCTTATATCCTCCCCTGCCGCTGTTGTAGCTGAAATTTTTAAGAGCAAGGCTTGCCGAGCTGATAACACTGAGAGGCTTTGGATTAGTGGTGGCACTGTTGTCAAAATAAATCATCTGTGCTCAACTCCTCTTATTTTAATTCCGTTTTTTTTCAGTATATTGACAGGCTCATCGCCTTTTGAGCTTACCTCAATCGCATAGCCGCAGCCATCCTCCTGCTCAGGCTTTTCTATTCTCACAATCCTGGGTCTGTATCCGCTTGAGCGCAGCAGGCTGACGCTTCGCTGAGCATTTGTTATCGACCCTACCTTTATATATAAAATCATATGATAGTTACCCCATTTCATAAAACATATTCCATTATATGCAGGAAAATGCTTTTAGGGCAAAGAAAAAACCGCAAGGCAAGCCTTGCAGTTTTTTTGTCATAATAATTATTTATTTTTCTTTGCAGCCTTCTGAGCCTTGCGTCTTTCAAGCTCAGCCTGTTCCTCAGCACGTTTTTTTGCAGCCTCTTCCGCCTTAATTCTGTCCTCTTCCTCAGCCTTTTCCTTAGCCTCATCATAAAGAGCGGCAATTTCATCAAAGTGACTGTAATTTTCCTGCTGGTTAAGAAGTTTCTTAGCATCGTTAAACGGCTTTGCTGCACGATTGAACTTAGCAAATTCATCCATAACAGTCTTAGCCTGTTTTTGAATTTCTTTCTTCTCAGCAGTGATTGCTTTAATTCTTCCCTTAAGCTCAGCAGCAAGTTCTTTCTCTCCCTCTTTCTTAGCGAGAGTCATTTCCTCGGTAAGCTCAAAAATCCTAACGTCACAATCATCCTCTTTGTCAAACAAAGCAGTAAGTGCAGTCATATCAGGCTCTTTAAAATCATTAACTGTTCCGAAGTATTTATCAAATGCCTTTTTAGCAGAAATTTTTGTTTTAGCCAAATCAATTTCAAACTTACGGAATTCTTTTTCTTCCTCAGTATTCTTAGGTAAACGCTTTGCTTCAGCAAGTTCACGTCTAACTTCAGACATATCTACATTCTTGACACCACTGACTCCCTGAGCATAAATTGCATTATAAACGGCAACCTTATGTCTGAACAAATCTGATTCAAACTTATCAAGCTCAGCACATACAAACTTAGCAATATCAATTTCCTCATTGAATTCAATTGCTTCTTTGTAAGCCCTTTTAGCCGCCTTCTTTTCTGCCTTATCTGTTATTCCCTTATATACTTTATCAACAGCCTTCGGAGAAGCCTGTGACATTTCCCTTGCATTATTTACAAGGTCAATAGCCTCTACAAGCTGTCTGTTGCCTAAAGCCTTATTTGCATAGTCCTCAAAGAGTGAACGAACCTGAAGAACACGAACAACACCCTTTTGCTTTTTCTCTGTGAAATCATAGAAGAAATACGGAACCATATTGAGGAAAGCACCGAATGCAGCCATAAGTATGAGTGCACTCATCATTTTATAAAGCAATCCGGGTTCACCCGTATCAACATCAAGAATGTCAAAAGGTTTAGCATAACCATTGCCTTCATAAACATCGAATAATTTTTGAACAAACGGAAGAATTGCCGATGTAGCAAGTGTTACGCAGTCGCCGATTGTTTTAACTGCAGAAAACATACCATCAATACGTTCACCTGATTTATATTGCTGGTAGTCACGAATATCCGCCTGAATAGCAGGCGTGGTAATCTGCTCAAACGCACCAACCATCCAGTTAAAATAAACACAGATTGCAAGCCACCAAATACTGTACATATTTGCTCTCATAGCTAAAATAAATACAATATTTAAAGTATTGATTGCAATCAACACCTTTTTCTTTCCGAATTTTCTGATACATAACGGAGCAAGAAGCATACCCCAAAGTGCAGCATTGCCTGTAAGGGTTTGGATAAGTGCGAATGTACCGCCGTTACAGGTATGACCATAGTTATATGACCACTGGAGAATACTTCCGTATGCACCCTCAAGAAATCCGAGCCAGCCTGCAAGAGAAATAATCCAGAAATATTTATTTTTTGCAACCTCTTTGAGAGCGTCCTTAAAGCTGATTTGTATTGTATGTGTCTTTGCCTGAACAATTTTTTCTTCAGTATTTGCATAAACAACTGCTGTTAAAAGCATACCGATTATTGCAAAAACAGGATAAGAAATTCTGTAAACCTTGATATCATAAAGATTATCATTAGCAAATATCTGTGCTACGAGCGGAAGCACGATATTGATAATTGAAGGAGCGAGTGAATAAACTACTGACTTAATTGAAAGTACATCTGTACGCTCCTGAGTATTAGGTGATAAAACATGAATAAGGTTTGTATAAGCATCATTAAAGAAGTTATAGAAAAACTGAAGCAAAAGATTAAATAACAGAACTACCGCACAAGTGACAATATAGCTTTTTGTTTCACCGAGAAATTCACCTGCTCCAAAAATAATATCAAGCTTTTCATATGGAAACCACACATATGCAAGCGAAATAATTGCAGTCGGTAAGCCCATGGACAGAAGATAAGGTCTGTACTTACCACCCTTTCCTCGTGTATTATCAATCATATTAGCTCTTATTGCCGTAAGCGGAATATTAGCTACTGTTGAAATAACATAAAGTATGTACATATCGGTCGGACCGATACCGATAGCAGCACCAACAAGCATATTAGTAGTGCTTACCAATAACTGTGTCGCCATTACAATAATAAAGTAGGCACCGATACCGCCGCCTGAATACGCAAGTATTTCCTTAAAGGTCATATACCTGCCATGAGGAGGCTCCTTCCAATAATAACGCACATTGTCAACAAGACCCTGCACCTTTTCTTTGATACCAGCATTATCTGCCATTAACATCTCTCCTTTTTATGTGATTCGCATTGATAATAATTATAACACTCTTTAACATCAAATACAACAAAAATCATTAATATTATGTCTATTATTTAGTATAATTTCAACACAAAAGTTTCACCGTCTGACAGTATTACATTTATTTCGTCATTTTTATCCTCAAAGGATGAGGAGTTTTTCAGATTGCCGTATTTATCATCTGTTACAGTGCCGACAACCTGACCGTCAGTGTATGTTAACTGACCGCTTATATAGGAATCGACTCTTTTATCATCCATTGCAAAATACTTTAACGCTTTGCCGCCATTATCCTCAAGCTCACCTGCAGGGTCAAAATAGTACCAGTCATTATTGAAATTTACAAGTGAAATCATATTAGGCGTATTATCATAATTCACAGTATGACTTGCCTTACCGCCGCCGCACAGAATTAAATATTCAAAAACCGAATTAACAGCAGATTTAATGCCCTTTCCCTGCATAAGAACATCATAAGGACTTACAACGCCGTTATCGACAGTAAAGTTTTCAGTGATATATTCATAAACATTAAACACAAAACGGCTGCCGCTGACAGTGCCGACATTGCAGGCAGTAAGGATTTCATCAACCCTTGCATTAAACTCAGCAACAAGCTTAAGATGTGTTTCAGCATCATTTTTATATTTTATTTCAACTCCTGATGAATCTGGCAGAATACTAATACTCTCAACCAATGCGTTAAGCGGAAAGCTTGTATAATAAAGCTGATTAACCGAATCAAGCATACGAGTATTATATTTTGCCTGTGCTTCACCGTTAATTATTGCATTGCAAAGATTTTCATAGGCACTTATTGCACTTGCATCATAATTCTGATAGTGACTGTCAAATGTGACTGAAATTTTTTCCGTCTGTACCTTGTCATTGTCTTCATTTTTTGAACATCCTGCAAAAGCAGCAAAAACAACACATACTGAAATAAAAACTGAAATTATTTTTTTCATATCATTAACCCTTTATCTGTTTTAATTTATATTCGCTGAGCGAAAAGAATTTTTTATATGCATCACAGTAATTCTTATCACGTCTGTTTCTTTTACAACCACCGCCGCGGCATATGTAAAAATAATCACATTTTTTGCAATCGGGATCAAGCTTAAATGACTCCTTCATAAATTCAACTGCTTTTTCACTGTGATAAAGCTCATCAAATGAGGCACTGTTTATATTGCCGAGATACCATTCATCAGTACAGTAAAAATCACACGGGTAAACACTGCCGTCACCCTCAACAACAAACTGCGTCGAACAGCAGCCGTTCATTCCGCACTGCTCTGCACTCTGTCCGTTTGCCAGAGCAATATAATTATCAAACGAGCGGATTGAAACGTATTCACCTCTCATATAATCGTTAAAGTATATATTGAAGCCCCTTGTCAGAAATTCGCCATAATCATCACAGGTCATATACATATTGTCATCATAATTACTGCTGAGAGGTCTGAGGCATGGTATAAACTGAAGATACCTTAAATCATTTGATTTGAAAAATCTGTAAGCACGTCTGAAATTATTTGCTGTTCTTTTTGTCAGTACCGACAAAATATTGAATGTAACATTATATCTTTTTAAACACTCAATACCCTTGATAGCATCATCAAATGAGCCTTTGCCATCGGGATAGACACGATACGAATTAAGCTCCTCGTCGCCATCGATGGATACACCTATCAAAAAATTATGTTTCTTAAAAAATTCAGCAAAATCGTCATTTATGAGCGTTCCGTTTGTCTGAAGGCAAAAATGAACAGGTGAATTTTTCAAGTTGTTATTTTTTACAAATTCAACAAAGCTTTGATAATAATCAATACCGCTTAAAAGAGGCTCACCACCCTGAAATGTAAAATAAACATCACTGCCATCAGCAAAATCAAAAGCTGAAAGTATCACCCTTTCAGCAGTGTCAGCAGTCATCATTCCCTTTGAATACTCACTGCGCTCCTCAGAAAGTGAACTGTAAAAGCAGTATTCACATTTCAGATTGCAAAGACTTGAAGAGGGCTTAAGCATAACCGATACAGCCATTTAACCACCTGCCGTTCTCAAAGAATATAATAATATTATATTATATTTTAATTATTATTACAAGCATATCATACAAGACATAAAAAATCCCGACGGACAAACCGTCGGGATTTTTGTTATTTACCTTTGTGAATAATAATTATTCAGCGTCAGGAGCATAGTAGTCAACAAGCTTTGCAAGCTTATTGTACTTTTCAATTGAATTCTCTGCTGCGATAGCAAAGAGCTGCTCTGCCTTACCCGGGAAAGCTCTCTTAAGTGAAGAATATCTTACCTCACCCTCGATGAACTCAACATAGTCAGCAGTAGGAGCCTTGCTGTCAAGTGAGAATGGATTTTTGCCCTGTTCAATAAGAGCAGGATTGTAACGGAACAGATTCCAGTAACCTGCAGCAACAGCCTTTTTCTGCTCTGTCTGGTTGAACGGCATCTTGATACCGTGGTTGATACAAGGAGCGTAGCAGATAATGATTGAAGGACCATTATAAGCAGCAGCCTCCTGGAATGCCTTTAAGCACTGGTTAGCGTTAGCACCCATAGCAACCTGAGCAACGTAAACATAGCCGTAGCTCATAGCAATCTGAGCAAGGTCTTTCTTCTTAACAACCTTACCTGAAGCAGCAAACTTAGCAACTGCACCTGTTGGTGTAGCCTTTGAAGCCTGACCGCCTGTGTTAGAATAAACCTCTGTATCAAATACAACAATGTTAACATCCTCGTTAGAAGCGATAACGTGGTCAAGACCGCCGAAGCCGATATCATATGCCCAGCCGTCACCGCCGAAGATGAACTGATACTTCTTAGCCGCATAGTCAGCATCCTTAAGGAAATCAGCGGCAGCGTCTGCAGCCTCACCCTCAAAGCTGTTAGCCTTTAATGCTGCAATAAGAGCATCAGCAGCCTCTGTATTCTTAGCAGCATCCTCATAAGTGTCAAGCCAAGCCTGTGCCTCTGCGGCAACTGCTGTGTTCAGAAGAACCTCAGCATCCATAGCAAGTCTTTCACGAATCTGCTTCTGAGCAAGCATCATACCGTAACCGAACTCAGCATTATCCTCAAACAGTGAGTTTGACCATGCAGGACCGTGACCCTTTTTGTCAACTGTGTAAGGAGTTGAAGGAGCAGAACCGCCCCAGATTGATGAACAGCCTGTTGCATTGGCAATATACATTCTGTCACCGTAAAGCTGTGTAACGAGCTTTGCGTAAGGTGTTTCACCACAGCCTGCACAAGCACCTGAGAACTCGAGATAAGGCTTTCTGTACTGAACACCGATTGTTGTGTTATTAACAACCTCAGGCTTAGCATCAACGTCACAGAGTGCGTCAAATACAGGCTGAGATTTCATCTGTGAAGCAATTGGCTTCATAGTAAGTGACTTTGTAGGACAAACGTTAGCACAAGAGCCGCAGCCTGTACAGTCAAGAGTTGAAACGATAAGTGCATACTTGTAAGGTGCTCTCTTATGGTCAACCATAGGAGCATCAGGAGCAAGAGCAACCTCGTCATTAGTAAGACATACAGGACGGATTACTGCGTGAGGGCAAACCATTGAGCAAAGGTTACACTGAGCACAGGTTGTAGGCTCCCACTCAGGAACAGTGATAGCAATACCTCTCTTTTCAAATGCTGCTGAGCCCTGAGGATAAACGCCGTCAGCACAGTCAACAAATGTTGAAACAGGAAGGTCATCACCGTGTAATCTGCCCACAGGATCAAGAATTTCCTTAACGAACTTCTTCATCTCAGGACGTTCTGTAGGAACAACAAGCTCGCTTGGCTCGTCAACTGCATCCTTCCATGAAGCAGGAACATCAATCTTAACAAGCTCCTTAGAGCCTCTCTCGATACCATTGCAGTTAGCGTTAACGATTGCCTCGCCCTTCTTTGAGAACTTCTTAACAACTGCAGCCTTCATAAGCTCAATTGCCTTCTCAACAGGGAGGATATTTGAAATAGTAAAGAATGCAGACTGAAGAATTGTTGAAGCTCTGCCCGGCAGGCCAACCTCTTCTGCAATCTTGATACCGTTTATTGTGTAGAACTGAATATCATTTTCAGCGATATACTTCTTCATTTTAGCAGGAAGCTGCTTGTCAAGCTCCTCAGGTGACCAGATACAGTTAAGAAGGAAAGTACCGCCCGGAACAATATCCTGTACCATATCATATTTAGTTACATATGAAGGATTATGGCATGCAACAAAGTTTGCCTTATTGATAAGATAAGTTGAAGTAATCGGTGAAGAACCGAAACGAAGGTGAGATACTGTAATACCGCCTGACTTCTTTGAGTCATAGAAGAAGTAGCCCTGAGCGAACATATCAGTATTATCACCGATAATCTTTATAGAATCCTTGTTTGCACCTACTGTACCGTCTGAGCCAAGACCCCAGAACTTACAAGAGGTTGTGCCTGCAGGAGTTGTGTCAGGAGTTTCTGTAACATCAAGTGAAAGATTTGTGATATCATCATTGATTGAAAGAGTAAATTCCTTCTTAGGCTCATCTGCATTCATATTGTTATAAACTGAAATAATATGAGCAGGGAGAGTATCCTTTGAACCAAGACCGTATCTGCCGCCGTAAACAGGAACATTCTCAAACTCAGAATTCTTAAGAGCAGCAACAACATCAAGGAATAAAGGCTCGCCGAGTGAGCCCGGCTCCTTAGTTCTGTCGATAACAGAAATTGACTTAACGCTCTTTGGCATAACATCAAGCATATGCTTAACAGAGAAAGGTCTGTAAAGGTGAACCTTAATCATACCGACCTTTTCACCGCGTGCGTTAAGGAAATCAACTGTTTCCTGAATAGTGTCGCAGACTGAACCCATAGCAACGATAACTCTTTCAGCATCCTCTGCACCGTAGTAGTTGAAGAGCTTGTAATCTGTACCGAGCTTTTCGTTAACAACATTCATATACATTTCTGTTGTAGCAACAGCGTCATTATAATACTTATTGCAAGCCTCTCTGTGCTGGAAGAAGATATCACTGTTTTCAGCAGAACCGCGAAGAACAGGTCTTTCAGGATTTAAAGCTCTTGCTCTGAACTCCTGAATATCATCCATATCAACCATTGACTTGAGATCTTCATAATCCCAGATATCAATTTTCTGAATTTCGTGTGAGGTACGGAAACCGTCAAAGAAATGAAGGAAAGGAACACGGCTCTTTAAGGTTGCAAGGTGAGCAACAGCACCAAGATCCATAACCTCCTGAACATTTGCTGAGCAGAGCATAGCATAGCCTGTCTGACGGCAAGCCATAACGTCTGAATGGTCACCGAAAATGTTAAGAGCGTGAGTTGATACGCAGCGAGCTGATACGTGAATAACTGACGGAATTAACTCGCCTGCAATCTTGTACATATTAGGGATCATAAGAAGAAGACCCTGTGATGCAGTATAGGTTGTAGTTAAAGCACCTGCTGAAAGTGAGCCGTGAACAGCACCTGCAGCACCTGCCTCTGATTCCATTTCAGCAACCTTAACAGTCTGACCGAAAATGTTTTTTACCCCTCTTGCAGCCATGGCGTCAGTTTCCTCAGCCATATTTGATGAAGGAGTAATTGGATAAATTGCGGCAACTTCTGTGAACGCATAACTCACGTGCGCAGCGGCAGTGTTACCGTCCATAGTTTTTTTCTTTCTTGCCATTGAACATCCTCCTAAAGTAAAAATGTATTAATTAAGAGAAAGCGGAAAAATCCACTTAACCTTAAACATTATAACACTATATAATTTTAAATTCAATGATAAAATAAAAAAAGTTGATATAGTTTTAATTTCAACTATATCAACTCAGTTACAGCAATATTATTTCTCATATTCTGATTTTCCGCAAGCAGATTGTTGAGATTCGGGAAAATCATTGTCAGAAACAGAATTAATGCTATCAGCAGACTTATAAATCTTTTCATAAAATCACCTTCTGTATATTAGTCCCTGATACCTCATAAAAGTTGACACAAAAAAGCGGAGTGAATGATTCACTCCGCTTTTGATTAATCCCATCCGCCTTCCATTACCTCAATGCCTGTAACGAGCGTGATTTCGTGGGTCTGATCTCTGTCGCTTGCCTCAACGGTAAAGTTGCTGTTTTTAATATCAACCTTATCAATCGTTATTATAAACTCTACTGCACCCTTGACATTTTTAATGTCATATTCCTTTGTAAAGGCTTCGCCAAGCTTAACGTCTTCCTTCTTTAATTCCTTGAACTGTTTGTCACCCTCTACCCTGTATTTAACAGTCATTACAGTATCAAGCGGTGTGTATGTAGGAACATTGACAATCAGCTTAATGTCCCTTTTCTTTGACTTTGTAGGTGCTTCTGTAGGCTTAGCGGTCGGCTTTTCTGTAGGCTTTGCTGTTGCATTACCGCCTGAGCCGTTATTATCTTTTTTAGTTGTGCTGTTATTATTTCCGCCGCCTGAGCTTGCTTTGGATGTATTGTTTTTATTGTCAGCAGATGACTGCTGCTTGTCGTCAGCCTTGCTGCTTTCAGAATTATTCTGAGCCTCAGTGCTTATCTCCGTCACAACATTTCCGTTTTCATCAGTAACATTTTCACCGTTCTCATCTGTAACGGGAATTGTAACAACTGTTTCATCATACTGCTTTGATTTACAGCCTGCAAATGCTAATACAATTGATAATACAATTAATACTGCTATTATTTTTTTCATAAACTTACCTCCTAAATAAATGCATTGAAAGCGGCATCACTCGGCATTCTCCAGTCCCCTCTCGGACTGAGCGACACAGAGCCGACCTTTGGTGAATCGGGAATACAGGAACGCTTGAACTGGCTTATAAAAAAGCGTTTGAAAAACACTGTAAGCCACTTGTCAATTGTTTCGCTGTCATATTTTCCGTCAAAAGCTTTAACAGCTAAGACTTTAATTTTATCCTTGGTAAAACCGAAACGAATAAAGTTATAAAGGAAGAAATCGTGCAGCTCATATGGTCCGATATTATCCTCTGTTTTCTGAGCTATCTTACCGTTTTCATCAGGCGGAAGAAGCTCAGGTGAAACAGGTGTGTCAAGCACGTCAAACAGAATATCTGCTGTTTTGCTTTCACTGATATTTGCAACATACTCAACAAGATATCTGACTAAGGTTTTCGGCACCGATGCATTTACACCGTACATACTCATATGATCGCCGTTATAGGTACACCATCCCATTGCAAGCTCACTCAAATCACCCGTACCCACAAGCAGCTTTGAATGCTTGTTAGCCATATCAAACAAAATCTGGGTACGTTCACGCGCCTGTGTGTTTTCATAGGTGATATCTTTAACCGATTCATCATGCTCAATATCCTTCATATGCTGAATGCAGGCATCCTTGATGCTGATTTCTTTAATTGTTACTCCCAGCGCTTTCATCAGGTCAATGGCATTCTGATATGTTCTGTCAGTTGTACCGAAGCCCGGCATTGTAATGCCGAGAATATCGCTGTTAGGTCTGCCGAGCATCTTCATAGCCTGAACTGAAACGAGCAGTGCAAGTGTTGAATCAAGACCGCCTGATATGCCCACAACAACACCGCCTGAGCCGACATGCTCAACCCTCTTGGCAAGACCCGATGCCTGAATGGCGAATATTTCTTTACAGCGTTCACGGCGTTTCTCATCATTTGCAGGAACAAAAGGATGCGGGTCAACAAAACGATATTTTAAATCGTTGCTTTCATTATCAATACTGATTTTTGAAAAACCGATTTCACAGCTCAGGTTCTCAAATGACATATTGCTTTGCCTTTGTGCATTAAGCTTTTCAACATCTATATCGGCAATTGTGATAACATTATCACGGCTGAAGCGTTCTCCTTCTGCGATAACCGCACCATTTTCAGCCACAAGTGTTGCACCTGAAAAAACAAGGTCTGTTGTGCTTTCATAAACACTTGCTCCGGCATAAATATAACCGCAGATGCACCTTGCAGACTGATTAGCAACTAAAGCCTGTCTGTATTCAGCCTTTGATACATATTCATCACTTGCAGAAAGATTTGCAATAATATTTGCTCCGTGGCAGACAAGAGTACTGCTTGGCGGTGAAGGCACCCACAAATCCTCGCAAAGCTCAACACCTAAAACCGCACCGTTTCCGAGGTCAAAAATCTGTGAGCCTATCAAAGTATCATAACCGCATATATTTACAGGCTGGCAGCTTTTGAACTGACTGCCTGACGCAAACCACCGTTTTTCATAAAACTCATTATAATTTGCAATATGCTTTTTTGGTACTATACCGCAGATTTCACCATTATTTATAACAACAGCACAGTTATAAATGCTGTTATAAAACGGTACAGGCATACCCACAATAACAGCTATATTCTTATTCAAGGTATACCTTACAATATCACCAAGTGCCTGCTCAGCAGCATTCTGAAGCCGTTTTGTAAAAAACAAATCAGCACAGGTATAGCCTGTTATTGACAGCTCAGGTGTTACAAGAAGCCTAACCTCCTCGCTTACAGCCTTGTCAATTGCTTTCTTTATTTCTTCCTTATTATAATCAGGATCTGCAACCCTCAGCTTAAGCGAAGCGGCTGCAGCCCTGAAAAATCCATAATTCATTCTATCACCTAAATATAAACAAAAAGTCTGTAAATTGTTAAATCATTGTTATTTTAAACCTGAATGAAATTGTTTCATTAGGATTTAAGACAGTCATTCCTCTTTTATTTTCAAAAGTATCGTCTTCGTCATTGCAGCTTGAAATACCTGTCCACGGCTCAAGTGCAACAAAGGGTGCATTACCGACTGCAGACCAGATAAGCAGATTATTCATATCATTAAATTCAACCTTAATTCCCCTGCCGTTTTTTCCTGTCATAGTGGCGGTTTTTGCTTCACATCCGTAAAAAATCAAAGCATCCTTTTCCTCAAACAAATCATGCTTAAGCTCAAGGGTATCACCGCCTGCCATAACATCAAACTTTTCATCAACATTCACAAGTCCGCTGTGATGATCAGGTCTTAAGCACGGCTTGGTAATCGGCTTGTCAAAAACGACCTTATAATCCTCAAACTTCTCATCATCTGACAAAGGACAGTTAAATGCAGGATGACCGCCGATAACAAACGGAAGCTTATCATCACCGGTGTTGGTAATTATATACTCATTAGTAACAGTATCACCATTAATAGTGTATTTTATTTTAAGCTCATAGTCAAAAGGAAACTGTGCCTTTGTTTTTTCACTGCTCTGCTGAATAAATGTTACGCTGTTTTCATACGCCTCATAAACATCAAACGGATTAATTCTTGCAACACCGTGACGCTTCATTTCGCACGGTTTGCCAAATGCATTTGCCCTGCTATCAGGAAGGACACCCGCAATAGGAAAGCAAACAGGCGCCTGACCTGCCCAGTATTTTTCATCCCCCTGCCATAGATATTCAATATCATTTTTTACAAGTGAATTAAGCTGTGCCCCGTCAAGACCGAGAACTGCATAGCTTTTGCCGCTCGTAATTTTAATCTGCATAGTAAAAACCTCATTTCTTATTATCAGCATTCTATACATAATCATTATATCCTAAAGAAAGTTATAATGCAATATTGAAAATATTGTACATATGAGTTAAAATACAACTGTACTTTGATAATCACAACTATGTCTTTTTGAGGAGGATTAAAAAAATGGACATTGAAAGCTATATTAATGAAGCAATTTTTGAAGAAAAGGAACAGCACAGATGCTTCTATCAATTAATATGGGATAATTTCAAAGAAGACGGCTTTGTAATCACAGACGAAAACGGATATGAGATAGATGCTGTAATAAAAGCAGTTGCACTTCAGAATCTTGTAGGTGAATTTATTTACAGAATGTATGACGAGGTCAACGAAACAGGTCTTGAGGATGTAATTGAATATCTGCAAACGCTCGGTTATTCTGACGAGGATATTATATCCTACTGTGAAAGCAATGCAGAAATAGAGGTTGACGAGGATTTTGAGCTGACTGTAAAAAATGCTCTTGACTATAACACTGAAATTGCTGCTGACAAGATGCTTGAGCTGTTTCCGGCAGATGATTTGTTTGACTATTTCTTCACTGCAACATATGATTTTGAACAGGATTTCACCTTTGATTTTGAGGATTATGATGAAATGCTTGCATTCGTTGACACAAATCAGGAGCAGCTTGATAATTACAAGGATGAATATGAAAACGTGTTAAGCTGGATAAAATCAGGTATGATTTGTTAAAAGCTGATATTAAACAATCCCTTGCAATCAGTGTGATTGCAAGGGATTTAATTTTACACTCAATTTTCTGACAACGCTTCATATATGCAGTCAAAAACAGTTTTTGGAAGTCTTGCTCTATACAGTGCTCTGAACAGTGAATTTCTGTCTGTCAGATTTTCAAAAGCTTTATAGGCAGCATTCTTTTTCATTGTGCCTTCCTGCCAGCGTGACATAATATTGATAACCTTCTCTCTTGGGGCTTCCGATGAAATCATTTTAACATTCTCTATATCAATTTCAACAGGCTCCTCTGAAAAATCAAGCAGAACATCATCAGTATCTATGTCCTTAAAGCAGATTTTGTATTTCCTGCTTTTTGGAATAACAGACAAGTCACCGTCAACTGCAATTGTCAGTTTAATTGTATTGGTCAGTTCATCAAAAGAATTTGTAAATATTGTTTTTGCAGTATGCTCGGCAAAATCTGTTTTTCCGTTATCCTCATACATAACAAATTCATTATTGCCCTTAAATACCCATACCTCAAGCATTTCAGGATTTTTACAATCATTGCCTTTATCTGCCGACAAAGGAATAACCGCACCTGCCTTTGCAAGAACAGGTATTGTATAAAGCTCCCTGTTAAGAGTAAGCACCTGTGAGCCTGAATACTTCTGCAAAGTGAATATGTCGGTATATTCGCCGTCAGGTATCCACGCCCTGACACTGCCCATACCCACCTCTTTTTTCTGCGGCGATGTAATGGGGCAAACCATAAGTTCACTGCCGAACATATACTGATTAGGCACATTATAGGCATTTTTATCGTTCGGGTATGAATAATACATAGGCTCGCAAAGTGCAACACCGTCACCGTGACATCTGTGATTCATTGAAAAGATATATGGTATCAGTTTATGTCTGAAGTTAAGCCATTCTTTTGCACTCTTATAAACATCCTGTCTGTATTTCCAGGGCTCCTTGCCGAGAAGCTCAATTGCAGTTGAATGAAGCCTCAATATCGGTGAGAATGTGCCAAACTGAAGCCAGCGGAGATACAAATCATCATCCCTGCAGCCCTGATGATGACCGCCGATATCGTGACTCCACCAGCCATAAGCCACATTTGCAGCATTAGCTGTGAAATACGGCTGAAAATCAAGCACGCTCCAGTTAATTGCAGTATCACCTGAAAAGCCAAGGGGATACCTGTGTGATCCAACACCGCCATAGCGTGAAAGAATCAGCGGAATATTGCCATTCTCAGCATTATCAAGATAGTGGTAATGATTAAGTGCGGTCAGCGGATCAAGACCCTTGACATCAGAATGCCTGCCTTGCTGCCAGTCAATCCACCAGAAATCAACGCCGTCCTTTTCATAAGGCTTATGCAGAATGTCAAAATATGAATTCCAGAATTTATCACTGCCGCATTTAAACTTAACAGTCTTTTCTGTTGCAGGGTCAATTCCGTTTGCCCTTGCCATATCATCATACATATCCTCAAAGCTTCGCACTCCGTCAGCGGGATGAAGATTAAGAGTAATATGAAGATTTTTATTTTTAAGCTCTTTAAGAAACACCTTATAATCAGGAAAAAGATTTGTATCCCAGGAATACCCCGTCCAGCCGCTGAGTTTTTTACCAAAATGCTTTTTAATATCCACCCAGTGCCAGTCCATATCAACAGTTGCAACAGTAATGGGTATTTCCTCTTTCTCAAATCTGTCCATTAAAGATAGATATTCCTGCTGTGTATATGCATGGTATCTGCTCCACCATACACCGAGAGCAAAACGCGGGATAAGGGGTACAGGCGAGCTTATTGAATAAAAAGCTCTGATTGTATCACGGTAATTTTTACCATAGGCAAAAACATAATAATCCTTTGACGCACCTTTTCTTTGCACAAACATTCCGTTTTCATCAAGTAATACACTTTCGCTGTCATCAAAAAGGTATAAGCCTTTTTCTGTGATAAAGCCATCCTCCAGAGGAATTTTGCCGAAAGTATTGTCAAGAGTTCTGTAAGTGCCCTTTAAATTCTTCTGATTTGAAAAAAGCTCTGTCTGCTCACTGTCCTTAAAGTAAACACTGTAGGGCTTTTTATTCTTAAGCGTAAGAATAATATCATCTGTTTCAACAGAGTGTATTTTTCCCTTTTTTGAAACCTTCATATTGCCTGCAGGGAATTTACGATTCCAGACAGCATAGCTTGCAATGTCCGTAAACACACCGCATTCAACTCTTAAAAGCCTTGATGTCAGATAAGTTACTCTTAAATTACCGTCAACATAAAGCTGACTGTCATCAGCCTTTGCGCTTGTATTAACAGTTAAAGCCTGTTTAAGCATAGTTCTTCCTCCTTATATAAAAATGCAGGAATTGAAATCAAAAACAACGTCAGTCTGATCTGACTGATAGGTATTACCGTCATAAACCACGGTAATGCCTTTTTCATTTGCTGTTATATCAAAGCATTTTGAAAACAGCCTTATATTCTGAAGCGATATCTCATTACATTCAGAGCTTAACTGAGGATTGATTTTCAGTTTATTAAGACCCACTGCTTTTAAGCCGAAAAGGCCCTCGGTAATTATTCTTGCAAATAACAGACTTTCAGCAGCAAGATGTGCTCTGTTGCCTTCGGGATAAGCCTCAAACGGATAAGGACAGTGTGAACCTAAAAGCCTGTTTCTGCAATAATTAACAGTTTCTTTTATTCCTGTTTCGGCATAGCCTGCAAGGAATGTTCCCCTGAGTGCAAAAAGCAGTGATCTGTCCCATGTAGTGTTATTGGCAGAGGTTGATTTCATCATACCGTTATTATAAAGCTTTGGTGAAAACAGAGCCTTGATTGTCTGCTCTGCCCTGTCAAAAATACCTACTGTTAAAGGCATACATATCCACGAACGCAAATCGGTATTTCCTGCATAATATCTGTAGGTATCAAAGCCCTCAACATTTGCACCGAAATACTTTTCAACAGCACCCTTCAGCAATTCTCTTTCATTTTCCCAAAGCTGTTTATGGTTATCATCGCCTATAATTTCAGCCAGCAAAGCGGCATTGCCAAGTGCGTCATAAGTTATGCAGGAGGTAAAAAGATTGGCATTGCCTGATTCAAATCTGTTTTCAAGCTCATCGGAATCACTTGCAATTACACCGTTTTCATTTTTCCTTGAAAGTGCAAAATCAAGACACCATACAAGATTATCCCAAAATCTTCTTATAAGCTCAGTATCACTCATTTCAAGCAGAAATCTTGAAATACCATAGGCGTACATTTCTCCGTCGCCTCTGTCCCCCGCACCATTCCAGAAGCCGTCACCCTCAGAAATGATGCTTGTAACAAGCGCTCGTTTTTCCGTCATAGGCTTATCGGATTTATCCATATACTTTTCATAAAGCGAATAGCAGTTAATGCTCTGCTCTATGCCCTGCTTATAGCCTGAAAAGGGGAAAAACGGGTTAGCATATTCACACTGGTCATTTGTCCACAGGGCAGCATAATAATTACCGCCTCCCGGACCGTGCATAAGACCGTTTTTAGTTTTGAATATACTTTCACTGCCCCTCAGAATGCAGTGAGAAAGCTGAGCATCAAGCTCAGGATAAGGTGTTTTAAGTCTTAATGATGTAAACATTTCATCAACAAAAGCTTTGCGTGCACTGATTTCTTCGCTTATGGAAAATTCGCTCAATGACTTATTCTGATATGCATAATAAACGCAATAAAATTTAAAGCTTTCATCAGGTCTGAGTATAAATTTACGGCTGAAATTCTTAGCAGGCTTAAAGATATCACCAAACAAAACAGAGCATTCTGCCGTTATTTTTCCGCCTATACACCAGAAATCATTTAATGCTTTACTGTATTTCTTCGCACAAACACTGTATTCCTGCGAAAACCTTGAAATATTTTTAACAGTAACAACCTCAATCAGCGCACCATAATTAACGGCAGGCAGAAGCTCACGCACCGTTTTCGTTTCACTGTCCGCAGCTGAACTGATTTTCAGATTGCCTTTAATACTGATACATTCAGGGTATTCATTGATTTTTTTGCCGTTAACATTAACAGCAAAGAAATCACCGCTGAAATTATGACTGAAGGATGAAGCTGTAAGATTAGGCTGAAGGCGCAGCGTCGGAACAGTAAGATGCCTCATCAGACGCAGTCTGCCTCTTTTATCATTTCCATAGCTTACTATTGATGAGGAATAAAATCCCGCCATTTCAATATGGTCACTTACACCAAAGCCATCCTTTTTTATATTCCATAAAACCTCATTATTTTCACCAAGAAAGCGGCTTCTTTTCACATTCAGCATATCTTCCTTAGGTCTTGCCCATAATGCAAAGGGCATAGGTCTTAATGCTGAATCGTGAAGCTCATATATTTTTTGCTTAAAATCATTCTTCATTTGCACGCACCTTTAAATCCTCAATTATTTTCTGATGATCCTTTTCCTTCAAATCATAGAAGAACATAGGAATTACACAAACAACACAGCTTATAATTGTTGTAATAATCAAAACGTTGAAAATCGGAGTTCTGACAGACGCATCATACAGCACGGTATAATCCTGCTCAAGTCCGTAATGCTCATAAAAATAAGGAACGATAAGTCCTGTAAACATACCTGCAAGTGTTGTGAGCATTCCGCCGAGCTGAGTAATAAAGCCCTCTAATCTCACACCTGTTTTCCACTGCTGATAGTCAAAAATCTCGGCAGTCATTGAGGTTGTTATTACACTGTCACCGCCAAGTGTAAGTGTTGCAAGATAAAGACAGATAAAGAAAACAACAGTATTATCCATTGTAAACAGCATTACCGCACAAAAGGCAGCACGCAGAAGATTTGTCCAGATAAGAACATTTCTTTTGCCCAGCTTTTTCGCAAGCAGCGGTGCAAGAAGCATAAGCGGAACTGACGCCGTGCCGATTACAGTATTCATAACACCGAGCATTTCATCACTTTTTATCTGATAAATACAGTACCAGCCGAGAATTGAGCCGATTCCGTATTTAAGTCCGCTGAGAATTGAATGAATGTTAATCAGCCAGAAATATTTATTCTTTGCAACCTGTTTAATACCCTCTCCGAATTTTACCTTTGCCACATAATCCTTGGCAACAACAATTTTTTCCTTCGTTCCGCTGAAGGTTATGATACTTAAAGCAATACCTGCTATTGAGAATATAGGGAAGAAAATCCGGTATGTTCTGAAATCTGTCATACCGCCTGTTAAGCCTGAAAGTATCGGCAGAAGCATATTAACGATAGACGGACCCAAGCTGTAAATAAACATACTTACCGAAAGAAGCCCTGTTCTTTCCTCACCGTTGGGAGTGAGCACCTGTGCAAGGCTTGTAAATGCCTGAGCATAAAGTGCCTGAAAAATCATTAAAAACGCATATGTAACGCTGATAACCGCAACCTTTGCACCATATGCGATATCATTCGGCAGAAATGCCATAAGGCAGAGAAGTATTGCAGTGGGTACACCTGTATAAAGTAAATACGGTCTGAATTTGCCGTACTTTGAATTTGTGTTATCAATCATCATACTGATAAAAGGAGCTTTAATCAGATTAATAATACCCATAACTATATTAAGCCACGCAAGATGTGTAGGCTTGATACCATAGGCAGAGCCTATAAGCAGGCAGTTGGCATTAAGTGCTACATAATTAAAAAGTGAATTTATTGTGTTAACGCCTATTCCGCCAACACTGTATGCTGCAAATTCCTTATAGGGTATGTATTTTCCCTCAGCAGGCTGCTTCCAGTGTGATGTGATATCTGTAACAACACCTCTTATTTTTTCAATCATAATGTTCTCCTTTCATTCAGCAAAGCTGTCCTTTTTTATAATTGAATTTTAATTTTTTTAACTTATCATTTATCATATAATCAACAGTAATAACATCATTTTCATCACGCTGCGCACTTAAAACTCTGACATTCTCTTTTTTCACTGTATCAACAAATGTGTCTAACTGTTTTTCATCATACTGCGATACATTGTCAGAAACAAAAAGCAAACTGCCGAAAACACTGTTTATTTCAGCAAGCAGTTTTCTCTGCTCAAAGCTCATTTTTATATTATCGTCACGCAGAAGAAAAACATCAGGATCGTTAAGAAAAGCTCTTCCGTCCAGCCCTCTGCGGAATATTGAGCAGGCAACGGTATTCGGTGTGCTTACATCCTCTCTTATACAGAAAGGGTCATACTTCCAGTCAAGTGAAACATCTGCACCGATTCTGCAGAAATCAACCTTTCCAAAAGACGGCATCAACGGAACTCCGCAGCCAAGCACGAGCTTATCACCTGCACATTCACGAATAAACTCCATCGCCTCACACATTATCTGCCCTCGGCTTTTATTATACATAGGAACCATACAGGCAGCATACAGAAAGTCAAGCTTAACCATATCATATCCCCATTCATTTAGAATGGTGTCAAATACAAGTCTTATATATTCTGCCGCATCCTTATTATAAAAATCTATGGCATAAAATCCGCCCCAGTTAGTACCTGCAGGATATAAATTTCCATTATCATAATGAACAAGCCAGTCCTTATGCTCTTTGTAAATAAAAGACTCCTTCGTTGCTGCAAAGGGTGCTAACCACAAACCGGCGAGCATATTTTTTGAATGAATTTCATCAGCAAGCCTTTTCATCCCGTCAGGAAACTTTTCTTCGTCTGTATGCAGCCAGTCACCGGTGCATAGCTGATAGCCGTCATCAATCTGAAAAATATCAACCTTTTCAGGCAATGCAGACAGTGCCTCTAAATCCCTTTTTACAATATCCTCATTTATATTTTTATAATAGTTATACCAAGTTGTATAGCCACACATTTTTTTATTTAAACGGCAGCTTATATTCATAGCATCAAACCATTTGTCAAATACTTCGTCATAATCACCATTAAGATGAACAAAATCCGCAAGCAGCATTTCGCCGATGAAGGTAACGCCGTCAAAATCCTTTTCTATAATAACACAGGATTTACCGACATCAAACCTTATAATTGAAAATCCGCATTTTTCAGTCAGTGAAGCAAATAAATCAACTGTACCGCCATCTCTTACGTAGCCGTATGAATAACCGAAAAACTTACCTTTTGCCAAAGGATATTTGCAAAAAAATGCATCACCTGCTCTGCAAAGAGCTGAATTAGAATTGAAGGGTCTTGTCGCCACCCATTTCTTAATTCTCGAAAAGCCATCCATTCTTTCATTAACAAAATACTCCCTGCTTTCAGTCCAGGACTGATAACCATTAACAAAAATCCTCTGATTTTTATTATAATAAAAAGGAAGAATTATTTGAAATTTCTTTATTTTTATACTTTCAGGTGCAGTTATTTCTGCAGTAAATCTTTCACCCTGTTCTTTTTCATAAATACGAAAATGCTGACATTCTTTTTTGTCAGTAATATATTCCTTACCGCCAACCTCATACTTTATTCTGTAAGTGTGCATATTATCCCCTTATCTTGAAAAAATGCATAACATATGCTATTATGATAATATCACATTAATAAACTTAAAAAAATATAATAAATCACATCACATCTTAGGAATATCACAATGAAAAACATTGCATCAAACTACTGGAAATTTTATAGCAGCGATTATCCGCTGAATGTTATGGTAATAGGCAAAACCACAGGTGCTGAAAACTATTATGTAAACAGAAGTAAATCCAGAATAATGGCACTTGAGTACCTGAAAAACGGCAGTCAGATACTCATTATAAATTCAAAAAAATATAATGTGACTAAAAATTCCGCAATTTTGCTTACAAAAAACAGTTCACATGAATACTTCTGCCACAACAACAATGAGCTTGAAAAAAGCTGGATTGTTTTTGACGGAGAGCTGGCAGAGCATTTAATAAAAACCTATATCCCTGAGAATGAATACTGCTTTGAGAACTGTAATCTTCTTCATTATTTTGAAGAAATTGACCGCATAAAAAGAAATTACGGCAACGATTATGAAAAAATGACAGATAATATTTCCATTATTCTTCACCGAATGTTTATTCACATCAAAAATTCCGTAAAAAAAAATAACAGTAAGCTGCCTGAGCAGATACAAAGATTTCTTGATGAAAATGTTGAAAACAAAATAACCATTGATGATTTGTGCCGATATTTCAGCTATTCAAAAAACCAGATAATAAATATATTTAAAAACTCCTACGGAATTACTCCATACCGCTATTTTCTTGAAAGAAAAATTGATGTTGCTAAGCTGTATCTCTGTAACACAAGATATTCTGTCAGTGAAATATCACAGCGTCTTGCTTTTAATGACCAGAACTATTTTTCTGCCCAGTTCAGGCGGATCACAGGTAAATCACCTATGGAATACAGAAAAAGTATGAACAATGACATCAAATAAAATAACAAGCTGATACTATAACCAAACAGCACTATACATCAGATTAAGGTGTATAGGGCTGTTTTAATTATCCTATGTTCCGCTTTTGAGCAATTGCTTTCGCTTTTGGAATAACATTGCGGTCCTCAGGATACGGGTATTCTTTATAGGTGTTAATCCACTGCTTTTCAAATTCAAAAAGCCTTTGACCGAAAGGAGTTTTAATATAATCCTTTCTTTTATCAAAATCGGCTGTACAAAGCACATCTATACGACTGCCGTTTTCAAGCTGAGAAATTGCTTCGTCATAAAACATTTTCCATCTGACAGCATAATACCCACCTACAAGACCGCTCCACTCACGCCATGAATAATCATAAAGAATATTTTCGCCGTCAATGTCGCCCCACTGTGTAATCAACGCTCTTGCATTAAGGTCAAAATATTTTTTCTCGGCATCATTTTGTGCAAGCCTGTGGCTGTCGCCTATCCACCTTGACAGGCAGAACTCACTGCGGCTTGAAAGTAAAGTATCCATTTCATCAAGAATATCAAGCTGTTCTTCTGCTAAAGTTTTTAAAGATGTAATATCACCTTTATCATAAGCATTACTGAATTTCTGCTGATTGTTATAAAATCTGTTGCTTAACACCTGCCTGAATATGTCACACAAGTCATACTGATAACCGTCAGAGCCTTCAAAATCATCACTTACAGACAAAAACAGCTCTGCCGCCTTTTCAAACAAATCAGTATCATAATATACCTTTGTAAAACAGCATGGTCCTGTTCTGACAGGCATAAGCTGAGGGCGGGCTGCAAGAGCCGAACCGACCTCATTTTCATGATATCCATCGCTTCTGTAACAGGTTTCAAGCAGAATATCCCAAACCTTGCGAAGTGTTTCACTATACTTACCATATCTTCTTTTTATATAATTGTCAAGCCATTTATTGCAGTCTATCTGCTCAGAGGATGTCAGCAGCTCAAACTGCAAATCATATATAACGGGATTCTGCTCAATTCCCTCCATAAACATTCCCGTGCCGACAACATCAGCACCGCCTGATTTAAGCTGCATATATCTGTTTCTGCAATGGAGCTTAAGCTTTCCCTGCATAGAATTTTTGCCGCCGAAATTGTGAAGCATTCCTGCAACAACAGGGTATCCCCAAAGATTTCTGAATTTTGCTGTTTTCTCCGAATTTATGTCGAGCAAAAGCAGGCGATTTTTTGGAACAGCCTTAACAATGTGCTTTCTCATTGACCAGGTCTGCATAACCCATACAGAGTCTTTGTCAAAATCCTCATACATTTTATTTATAGCTTTTCCCACTGACCTCAGATACCAAAACCACGGTTTAGGAGGTGTGCCCTCATGAAACGGGTCACAGGCGAGATAGTGATAATTTCCTATAAGCTTATCAAGCTTTCGCAGATATGCACTTCCGAACTTAATAAAAAACGGATCAGTAGGGTCAAGCTGTGCGGTTTCAGGAAAACGGCACCATCCCCTCTGATTTAATATTTTAACCTCAGGAAATTTTGTTTTGAAGAGCATCGGCACGTGACCTGAAAAGCCCTGCTGAACAGGCTGCATACCAAGCTCCGCACACCTTTCAAGTATCTTTTTGCCGAGCTCAAGGCGATGATATACATATTCCCTATTCGGCGGAGGAAGATAGCCCTCTATATTAGTCATAAGCTGCCATGCCCAGAAGGCAGGACCTGAAATCCAGTCAAGTGCTTCACGCTCGGTAAAGCCATAATCGAGAAGCAGCTCAAACCACACTGCCTCAGTGCCTATGACGGCAAGGGGCATATTAATGCCGTTCATTGCCATAAAATCTATTTCCTGCTCCCAGCGGTCAAAATCCCACCAGCACATTGAATAATCAAGGGTGCAGTAATTCATATATACCCTGAATTTCTGCTCAACAGTACGGCTCATCACCCCGTCAAACATAACAAGCTCTTTAATGCTTATTTTTCTGTTGCCGCACCATGAAAGCTGAACACCGCAGTATTTTTTCAAATAGTCAAAAATGCCCGTAAAGGCAGAGATATAATTGTTTGCCTTAACAAAAATTCTGCCTTTAACTGCTGATATTGTATAGCAGTCCTGAGCACCGCCTGTAATATCAATCTCAAAATCATTCTTAAAATCACAAAGATTTCTTTCTAAAAATCCTGCAACAATTTTATCCATATAAGTTACCGTTTAAAATCAACCTAAATTATGCTTGTCGGTTATTGAAATTTTCGGCTGGCTGAAGCCCTCCATTTCAAGAACAATAATTTCATTGTCAGCCTTAAGCAGAACACCCGGAAGGTATAATGACCTCTGCGGTCCGACATTCCAGTATCTGCCGAGATTAAAGCCGTTAACCCAGACATATCCCTTTTTAAAGCCGTCAAGATGAACAAAGCAGTCAGCCTTTGATGATGCTTTAAAGCTGCCCTTCATAAACAGCGGAAGGCTGTCAGTTGCTTTGCCGTATTCAAGACGCTCAAGATTATCAAGCGACATTGTATAAACATCATAGCCCATCTGCCGCTGATTGCCGATATAAATATCTGTTATGCCCTTGCGGTCGAGCATACATTCACCGTAATTGACTCTGCCCATAGCGTCAACAAGCACACCGATTTTTCTGTCGCCCCTGAGTGCAGGCATTAAAAACTTATCTTCCTTATTAAGTCCGAGAAGCTCTTTTATACCTTTTTTCTTAACAGTATACTCTGTTCTGTCAATTCTCTTTTTCAGCTTGGAGTCAAAATAAACATAACCGAAATCGTGAACATCTCTGATGCTTACAGGTGAAATATCATATTTGCCGCTGAGCATAGTTTCATAATAAATAAGTCCGAAGTTCTGCCCGAAATATTCCATACCTTCAGGAACAGGTACCCTGTGCTTTTTCGCAATATTATCAAGATTGTCAAAAAGCGGTGCAAATTCCGTAAGGTTAATGTCACCTATTGACTGCAGTGCAGGTGACTCAGGCAAAGCCCTCATCTCAATACCCTGATGCTCACAAAGAATTTTTCTTACCTCGTGATAAGCAGGAGTATAGTCACCCCACTCATTAAGCAGTGCACAGTAGTCGTAGCTTGTTACTGTCGGCTCATAGCCCTTACCCGGATTTTGGTTAGCACCTGCGGTAAAGCCGAAGTTTGTTCCGCCGTGAAACATATAGAAATTAAAGCTTGCACCTATATCAAGAAAATCCTTTATTTCCTTGCCTACCGATGAAGCATCCCTTGTGTGATGCTTATCACGCCAGTGGTCAAACCAGCCGCACCAGAACTCACCGCACATATTCGGACCGTCATTTTCAAAATCCTTCAGACAGCCAAAAGCAGTTTTAGCCTTTGAGCCGAAATTGAGCACCTTATAAATATGCGGCAGTGAACCGCCTGAAAGCATATTTTTCCAGTTGCCGTCAGATGTGAAATAAAGCACATTAATACCGCAGTCCTGCATAAGCTTTTCAATAAAACGCAGATAATCCTTGTCATTGCCGTAGGAGCCGTATTCATTTTCAACCTGCATAGCAATAATATTGCCGCCGTTAGTTGCAAGATGAGGAACAAGTTTAGGCAGAAGCTCTTTGTAAAACCGTTCAACGCATGCCATATAATCGGGATAGCTGCAGCGGATCTGCATATTTTTATCCTTTAAAAGCCAAGCAGGCAGACCGCCGAAATCCCACTCTGCACATATGTAAGGACCGGGTCGTACAATACAGTAAAGTCCGACCTTTTTTGCGGTTTCAACAAATTTAACAATATCAAGCATTCCGTCAAAGCAGAATTTGCCCGGCTCAGGCTCGTGCAGATTCCAGCACACATAGGTTTCAACAGTATTAAATCCCGCAAGTTTAAGCTTTTTAAGCCTATCCTCCCAGTATTCAGGCATAATACGGAAATAATGCATTGCACCTGAATAAATGCTGAAATGCTCGCCGTTCATATAAAACTGTTTGTTCTTTATCTCCAACATAATATAAACCTCAAAAAATAAATTTTTATAAGCATATAATATTATTAAATGCTTGTCAATTACTTTTGAATTTATTTATACATTAAGCCAAGGCTCGCTGTCATATGACGGCAGATTAACAACAGGTCCGTAGTAAACGGTTTCTAATTTATAAACCTCTTTGTCTGCTGAAATACCTTTTCCGAGCTTTTCCTCTGCATATATTACAACTGATGCAAAGCGGTCATATGCAAATTCCATAGTTGCATATTTTGAGCCTTTGAATACAGAGCTTTTACCAAATTCCTTTTCGTATCTTTCAATATATTCATCCGTCACTGCAAAGGAAAACTTAATTGTCTTTCCCTTATGCTCAAGCAAATCATTATCAATATCAAAAATCATATCATCAACAGTCAGGTACTGAAATTCCCTGAGCATTGTGTCAAGCGAATATTTACTCTTAAAGCTGTCGCTTTTTAAATATTCCTGCGGAGTAATTTCTGTTTTTCTGTGATTCACGGCATTGCCTGACTCGTCAAAATCATTTTCAAAAAGATAATTCTTATCTCCGTCACTGCCTGATGACTTACCGCAAAGTACTTTATAAATATTCTTTTTATTGTATTCCTCAAGCACATCAATTTTCATATTTGCAAGTTCGCCGTTTTCATCACGAATAACCTCATATTTTTTATCAATCTCAGCAAAAACATTGCAGGTTTTCCATGAGCTGTAATCAGAGGCATTAACTGTTTCCTTCCAGTAATAAAGTTCCTCTTTAATAGAATTTTCAAAGGCTTTGGGATAGGAGACTCTGAGCTCCTCAACAGAATAGGAATTAAGCGAGCAGCCGCCTGCCGATAATATCATAAGCATTGCAAGCACAAATCCCGTAAGCTTAATCAAACGCTTTTTAGTCATCACTTATTTCTCCTTCCTGCCATATGCTTTTTTTGAGAAGCCTTTTTGCTGTCTTCCTCTTCACGGATCTTTATTATTTCGCAGGCTTCGTCATAATGAGCCTCTGCCCATCTGATAACCTCATCCCTGTTTTCAAAGCTGTGGACAAGCTTCTGCGCGGCTTTATAAGGAGCAATTGTCTTATAATAAATATCAAGCTCCTTTTCAGCCTCTTTAATTGCCTTATTTCTGAGCCTGTTTTCTGCACTGCTGCTGTCAGGCATTGCATAAGCCGCTTTAACTTTATTCTCGTCAGGCTTAATAAGACCGTTAGGATAATTTTTCTTAATAAGCTTACCTGCTTTAACAACAGATTTTGCAAGCTTAATATCATACTTTCTGAAAGCACGCTGTTCTTTTGTATTCTTCGGCTGATTTTGGGCGTCAGAAACAATGCTTTCATTAACAAATGCCAATGAATTAATATCCATTGCAATTATTTCACGGGCTTTTTCAACCTTGTGCTGCCAGATGGGTGTATCAAACTTATTCAGTTCATCCATAAAAATGCTTACCTCGGCTTTATCGCCTGCAAAATCCTTTGCCGCGTTATAAGCCTTTCTTGCAGCATCCTTAGCTTCTCCTCTCGGCGCAGCCTTGATTTCCGCCTTTAAAGCCTTTAAATCGGGAACAGGCTTTTCATTCAGCTCAAGACCTGCTCTGATTGCTTCAACACCGTCTTTTATAATATCGGCATTGAAGTTTCCTGTTTCAAAGTCATCAAAAAGAGCTCTGTATCTGAGAACACGCACAATATTCTGATGCTTTTCCTTTGACATACTATAGAAAAAGAATGGAATAAGATTGAGCACTGCACCTGCAATTGAGAGAATACAAAGTACGAGGAATAATGAATTTCTTACATTGGGATCATACAGAATATCATAGTTGGTCGTAAGACCGAAGCACTCATATACATAAGGGATTACGTAGCCAGTCGCCAGAGTTATAGGCATTGTTACCATACCTGCAAGACCGAACACAAAGTCCATTCTGTAGCCGCATATATACTGCTGATAATCCTTAACCTCTGAATGCATTACCTGATTATAAACAATGCTCAGAGCATTAACAAGTGCATTCATATACATAATAATGAACATAACAGTGGGTGCTTTAAATGTAAATGTCAGGATTATAAGTAAAAATACATTAATCAAATTATGCCAGATAAGCAGTCTTCTGTTGCCGAGCCTTTTAAGCAGAAACGGTGTAATCGCCATTGCGATACCGCTGGCGGTACCCATAACAGTATTAAGAATACCATATTGAGTCATATCCTGCACACCGTAGATATAAATCCAGCCGAAGAATACGCCCGTTGCACTTTCAAGGAAGCCTATAAGCCCCGCAATAGTTCTTATCCACCAGTGCTTATTTTTCAGGATCATAAATGTGCCTTCAATAATTCCAACCTTCTGAACATATGAAGAGGAGGTAACAACTCTTTCCTTACAGCCGATTGCTGTAAAGAAATTCAGACCGAGACCGAGAAGCGTTACCGGTGCAAGCACATAGCGGTATGTATTGATATTTGTGTAACCGCCTGTCATATTTGACAGTATCGGAACAAACAGACCTGTGATTGTAGGTGCTGCACTGAAGATAATTGAATTTATTGAAATAACCTTTGCACGTTCCTCACTGTTAGGGGTAATAACCGTCTGTATTTCCGTATATGTATCCGTAAACAAAGGCTGTATCATACTTATCGTTATTGCAAACACAAACACACATATCAGTTTGTCATTATAAGCCATTGTCTGGAAGGGCAGAAAAACAAAGATAACGGACATTATTGCAAGGGGTATTCCCATAAATGCAATATAGGGTCTGAAGCGTCCCCATTTTGTGCGTGTATTGTCAACAATATGTGCTCTTACAAAAAAGAACAGCACATTGAGAATTGTCTGCACGGTCAGCATATACTGAAGGTGCAGCGGTCTTATGCCGATAGTTGAACCAAGCAGGGTATTACCTGCATTAAGTCCCATATATCCCACAAGCACCATTGTGAAATTGTTACCCATACCACCCAATCCAAGGTTAACAATTTCCTTGTAGGACACAAAATTACCTTCTGCGGGACGTTTCCAGTGGGATGTTACATCCTTAAAAACACCTTTGACAAGCTTCACTGCATTCATAATCGTTTCCCCTCATTCAATCATTTATTTTAATCTTTCCGTTTTCAACATTAAAGCAAAGAGTATGCCGCTGATCGTTTTCCTCATAAACGATTGTCAGATCACGCTTCTTTGTCATCTCTGCAGAAATAAATCTTTCCTTATTTTTATCAATTGCTGCGAGAAATGCATCTATTTTTTTGTCATTATATTTATCAACATTGTCTGAGGTAAAAAGAAGATTACCAAAAATATGATTGATTTTTGCAATGAGCTTTCTCTTTTTAAAGCTCATAAACATATTGTTATCTCTGAGCAGGAATACATCAGGGTCATTAAGAAATGCCCTGCCGTCAAGATGACGTCTGAATACGGTATTATAAATAGCGTTAGGAGTTGAAACATCCTCCCTTGTGGTATAAGGATTTCTTTTCCAGTCAAGACCCATATCAGCACCTATACGGCAGAAGTTCACCTTGCCGAATGCAGGAGCCATAGGAACACCGCAGCCTAAAATCAGCTTGTCGCCGACACATTCACGAATGAAATCCATTGCATCGCACATAATCTGACCGCGTGTTTTATTATGAATGGGCTTTGTACAGCAGGCATAAAGGAAATCGAGCTTAACCATATCATAGCCCCATTCATTGAGAACAACATCAAAGAAATTCCTGATATACTCACGTGCACCCTCATCATATATATCAAGTGAATAAAATCCGCCCCAGTTATGACCTACGCAAAGGGGCTGACCGTAATCATCCCTTACAAGCCAGTCATTATGTTCTTTGAACACCTTTGAGTCAGGAGTCGCTGCAAAAGGTGCAAGCCACAAGCCTGCTTTCAATCCTTTTTCGTGAACAGCATCAGCACATGCCTTCATACCTGAAGGGAATTTTTCATTAACAATAAGCCAGTCACCTATTGCACTCTGATAACCGTCATCAATCTGGAATATATCAACCTTTTCAGGCAGTTTGACAAGCGACTGCAAATCACGCTTAACAATTTCTTCTGTTACACTGCCATAGTAGTTATACCATGTTGTGTAGCCGCTGCTGAGCTTTTTCTCAACAGGAGGAATCTGCATATATTCAAAATATCTGTCAAAGGCAGTATTATATTCAGCCTTAATCCATACAAGATCAAGAACCTCTGCAGGCTCGGCAAATTTAACGCCGTCAAGGTCTTTTTTGACTGTTACGGTATTCTTATTGGTGTCAAAGAATATTACTGTATACCCGCTTCTTTCACTGACAGAGCCTATTAAATCAATATTGATTCCGTTTCTAATATATGAATATGAATAGCCGTGGAAGGTACCCCTCTTTGTTTCCGCAGGGACAAAATGCATATCACTTCCCCTGCTTGAAGGTGAATCCATTATTTTCTTTCTTACAAGCTTATTTACAACTGTCATCATTTCATCAGGATGATATTCCCTGCTGTCAGTCCATGACTGATAGCCGTTAACAAAAATTCTGTTGTATTTTATATAATCATAATCAAAGGTAAGTGTAAATGAGGTTATTTCCATTTCTGCCTTTGGAAACAGCCTGAGCTTTAAGCGGTCATCTGTTTCAAGTGCTTTGATTTCATAATCATCATTGCAAAGCAGACTGCTTGCCTTCTGTCTGTCATTGACACGATAAACAACTGATAAAAAGTATGGTTTCATAATTTCTCTCCTAAAAAAACAATGCTTATTTGCACTGATAATTTAAATATTCATCAGTAATATCCAATTTCTTGTTAACGGCAAGCCATGTTGAGCGTTCAAAAACACTCTGTCCGCCGTGGCTTGTATTTGTTCCGCCATGGTCTGTTGATATAACAATAAGCCAGTCCTCTTCTGAATAAGTTGAGCGTGATTCAATTGCCTTCACAATATCATATCCATAAGCATCGTCATTTTTACAGCCCTCAATATAATCAGCATTCTGATTGCCGAAACCGGTGTCATGCCCTGCGTGGTCAGCATATTCAAGAGTAAAGAATATCACATCAGGGTCTTCATTAACTGATTTTTCAGCGCCTGCTGGCTTTGATACATACTTCAAAATCTGATAGTATGTTGCAGTATCGTCAATCTGATGCGTGTATTCAACAGGAAGCCCATCTGTAATTGACTTAACAATATCAGGGCGGTAGCTAAGCGCTGTGTGTTCGCGCCAGGAGGTAGTAAACGAAGCACTGTGCCCCTCCCTCGCAAGTGATGTCAGGAATGTATCGACATCTTCTTTTTTCATCTGGCTGTTATCGGTGATTCCGTTATATTCTCCCCATCCGCCTGTAAGCATAGCCATCCAGCTCGGAGCTGTGGATGTTGCCTGCTCATTGACTCCTGTTATTCCGCCTGAGAAAGTATGGTAAAGACCGCCTTGATTTTTTATGTACATAACTGCACTTTCTTCGTTATTCTTAATATTCTCAAGTCCGTCATCCCTGAAGCCGTCATAACCGATAAAGATAGCTTTTTTAATCTTTTTACCATCAGGAAGCGGTGCATTGAAATGATCGGTAATCAGCTTATGTATAACGGTCTGTGGCATTGCCTTGTCAGCAGTGCTGTCAAATATATTCATATTTTCAATTTCCTGAATATAGGTTTTGTCATTTCCCTGCTCCTTGACCGTTGACGAGCAGGAAGCAAAAACTGTTGAGCTTAGCAATAAAATAACTGCCATAACTATTGCTGTTCTTTTTTTCATAAAATTATCCCCTTTTATATTTTCTTTATTAATTATATAACATATAATTAATTTATTAAATTCAAAATACAGAATAAAGAATACACAAATCGGAAATCACATTGAAACTTATATTAAATAAATGTGACTTGGTCACTTTAATATTCCATCAGATTAAGCTATAATAAAAATGAGGTGATATTAATTATGATAAGCATTCTTGAAAAACTTCCTTTCTGGGATAAGCTAAGCAAAAATCAGCGTGAATATACAGAACAGAATACAGTTGTCAGAAAATATGAGAAAGGCTCATCTGTTTTCGCCTGCGGCAGCACCTGCCTTGGTATGACATATATTATTAACGGAAGTGTACGTGTTTATATAAATTCAGAGGAGGGACGTGAAATAACCCTGTTTCGCATCAGAAAGGATGAGGTATGTATGCTTTCGGCTTCCTGTGTTATCAATCAGATTTCTTTTGACACACATATGGAGGCAGAGGAAAACTGTGATATATTAATAATAAACAGCAGTGCTTTCAGGCGTATTACCGAAGAAAACATATATGTCAGATGCTTTATGTATGAGCTGATGACAGAACGCTTTTCCTCAGTAATGTGGACTATGCAGCAGATTCTGTTTTCAAAATTTGACAGACGTCTTGCAGCATTTCTTGTTGATGAATACGAAAGAACAGGCAGTAAAAAAATACATATGACACACGAGGACATTGCAAAGCAGGTTAACTCGGTCCGTGAGGTTACATCAAGGATGTTAAAGCGTTTTGCATCGGACGGGTATATTGAAATCGGACGCGGCTTTATAATAATCAGGGATATTGACGCTCTGAAAAAAATTCAGTAAAAAATTTTTCGTTTATGTGACTTAGTCACTGAAAAAAAGATTTTTTCAGATTATTATTGAATTATAAACTTAACTCAAGGGGGGGTAAAGGCAGTGAAAATAACTTTAAATACAAACAAGGAAGTCGTTGATGCAGTTAAGGAAGGTCTTAAGCGCACAGGCGGTTACTGTCCATGCAGAACAGAAAGAACAGAAGATAACAAGTGTATGTGCAGGGAATTCAAATCACAGATTGATGACCCTGATTTTGAAGGCTATTGCCACTGTATGCTGTACTACAAATCTAAAAATTAAGGAGAAACAAAAATGGCAGAATTAGTAATCACAAAAAACAATTTTGAAAATGAGGTATTGAAATCAGACGTTCCCGTGCTGCTTGATTTCTGGGCAGTATGGTGCGGACCGTGCCGTATGCTTGCACCCGCTGTTGAAGAAATTGCAGAGGAATATGAGGGGAAAGCAAAGGTAGGAAAAATTAATGTTGATGATGAGCAGGAGCTTGCATCAGCATTCGGAATTGCAAGCATTCCGACAGTTGTTGTCATCAAGGACGGGAAAATTACCGACAGCTCGGTAGGTTATGTTCCGAAAGAGAAGCTTGATGAAATGCTTAAGGCTGCATTATGAATTACGAAAGCAAAACCGATAAGGACTTAATTGTCCTTATCGGTTTTTTCAGGTTAAATATTCATTTTCCAAATCGCACATTCACAAGGTGATAAGGTTATATGTTTTTTCAGCTTCAAAGGATTTACTGCATTACTGATTAACAATTGTGCATCACCGCTCAAAAAGCTATCGGGTATTTCAAAATCCATGCTTTTCGGCGAAAGGCTGCATACAACTAAAAGTTGTGACCCATTATATCTTCTCGCAAAGGCAAAAACATTTTTGTCGTCGGCATTTACGGGAATAAACTCACCCTCTCTGACAATATCCGAAAGCTCTTTACGCAGTGCTATTGATTTTTTATAAAATGAGAAAACAGAATTTTCATCACCAAGCTGTGCTTCTGCATTTATCTGCTTATAATTCTCATTTATTTTCATCCATGGTATTCCCTTTGTAAAGCCCGCATTATTTTGTGAACTCCACTGCATTGGTGTGCGGGCATTATCCCTTGCATAATGCTCAAGATGCTTTTGAACATAATTTGCCGCTAATTTACCGAATGGCAGTCTGAGCGCATCATTTATTCGGTTGACAGACTGAATATCACGATAATCAGCCCTGTCAAACTGACAGTTAGTCATTCCAAGCTCCTGACCCTGATAAATAAAAGGTGTTCCCTTCTGAAAAAGCAGTGAAAGTGCAAGGCTCTTGGCAGCCCTTTCACGATACTCACCCGCCGGTGCAAATCTCGGCAGACTTCTCGGCTGATCGTGATTTTCATAATAAAGTGCACCCCACGAAGTGTCAGGCAAGCCCTGCCATTTAAAGAGTGTATTTCTGAATTTTCTTAAATCTGTTGATTTCTGATTATATGCACAAACAGGTTTTTCATCAACGTGCTCAAAATGGAAAAGCATATCAAGCATACCTGCACCTTCTTTTGTTATATCACAGGCACGCTCAAAATCAATACCTGTTGCCTCGCCGACAATCATAGTATCATAATTATTTAAGGAGCGTTCTGACAGTTCACTGATATACTCTTTCCAATGCGGACCTACAACAACATCGTCCTGCGAGGCATTATACAAATCATCAGGCTTGGCGATAAATGTTATAACGTCGCATCTGAAACCGTCAACGCCCTTTTCAAGCCAGTAATTGCATATATCCGCAACCTCCTGCCTTACTTTAGGATTTTTCCAGTTGAGGTCAGGCTGTTTTTTGCTGAAAAGATGAAGATAAAACTGACCTGTATTTTGGTCATATTCCCAGACCGACCCACCAAAGCAGGCACGCCATTTATTCGGCGGAGTTTTTCCGTCAGCACCTTTTCCGTCACGCCATATATAATAATCCCTATACGGATTATCCTTGCTCTTTCTGCTTTCCTCAAACCACTTATGCTCATCCGAGGTATGGTTAACAACAAGGTCCATTATAACCTTAATACCCCTGCTGTGAAAAGCATCAACCATTTTTTCCCAGTCAGCAAGAGTTCCGAATTCATCCATTATATCAAGATAATCACTTATATCATAACCGTTATCATCATTAGGTGATTTATAGCAGGGCGAAAGCCATACGGCATCCACTCCAAGCTCTTTAATATAATCAGCCTTCTGTGTTATTCCGTTGAGGTCACCGATTCCGTCGCCGTCAGAATCCATAAAGCTTCTCGGATAAATCTGATAAACCACCGCATCCTTATACCAACGTGTTTTCATAAGCATCACCTGCAATTATAAAATGTTAATGCTGTAAATACGAGCCTTTACCGAATTTGTTTTTGAGCCTATTCTCTGACACGGAATACTGAAAGAGGAGTTTTTTATACTGTCAGTACGCACTGTTGCATTATAAGAAAAACTGCCCTTTGCCTTTTTCCTTGTAAAAAGCCCTGTTTTAAGCACTGTGCGCAGAGGTCTTGTGTCAATAATCAATTTAAGCCTCTTATTCGGTACAGGAGAATAATCGAACTCATAATTATATCCCTCTGCCGTAAAACCAAGCTTACCGTTTTCGGTAATTCTTATATCATATGTACCATAAGGGGCATCAGCCTCCATAATAATCTGACCGGGAGCAACTTCATCAAAGCGGATTTCAATACTGAGCTTTGAGCCTGTTTCAAGCTTTTTACAGCCTGTATTAACAAAGCTGCTGCCGCCATCAAGAAGCACATTCTTAAATGGTTTTATTCTGCTTTCTGATTTTTTCATAAGACTGTCAACAGCCTTTGCAGTTCTGTCAACCTGTGATGAGCTTTGTTTGTCAGTGCATGAGCCCCAATTCTTTTCTGCCATAAATGCAGCACTGTCATCAAACCTGTCATAAAGGTCCTGCTCATTGATACCCTTTGCACGCTTATCAATATTATCCTGCCATATTGCATAGCAGGAGCCTAAAAGCTGCTTGTTTCCTGCCGGCAGGTCAACGTATTTTCCTTTTTCCTTAAGCCTTACTCTGTTAGGCTCAAACCGCTTAAACGCTCTCCGTTTATTTATATAGTCCATATACGGTGCACGGATTTTTGTACCATTAGGCACAATATAGAGCATATGGTCAATTGTATTTATAAGGTCATAGCCCATATCATACATTTCCCTGCCGTCTGCCCAGTCATTTGACCACAGATTCATCTGAACATCCTTTACAGCCGCCTCGGCAACAGGTGTTGCAGGCTCGTCTTTTATCCATGTAAGACTGCCCCACATACGCACTGTATTTGTCTTTTTGATATGAGGAACTATTTCATTGATAAATCTGCGGTAGGCACCGTAATCGGTAAGAAATTCATCCGCACCGATATGAACTGTTGTACCCTCGGGGAATACAGGATTATCGCCGAGAGTATATTCATCAAAAATGCTTTTAACAAAATCAATTGCCTCAGGACGTGAAATATCAATATGGTCTGTAAGAGGTCTTTTTTTCATCAGCGGCGAAACCTTGCCCATAACAGCATATTCAGGGAAAACTCTTGTAAATGCAAGAGCATGAGCAGGCATATCTATTTCAGGTGTAATGCGGACACCCTTTTTCAGCGACTCTTTCATAAAACGGTTAAAATCAGCCTTTGAATAGCTGTAATCCTTTGATGTGGGAGTTTCGCCGTTTTTATTTTTCAGCGAGCTTTCAAGCCTGAATGCACTGTAAGCGTCAAAGGTGCTTTCATCTCCGTTATCCGCATAATCCTCAAGCCATATATAATTATCGCCGAGATGAATCTGAAAATCATTCATCTTGTACCAAGCCATACGGTCAACAATTTTTTCAAGCATTTGAAGTGATACGGGACGTCTGCCCACATCAAGCATAAAGCCTCTGACACTGTAACGCGGATAATCACGCATAATACCTTTTGGAAAACCGCCCTGAAGCATAAGCTGACATACCGTCTTTCCTGCCCATACTGCACCAAGCTTTGTAAAACAGAAAATTCTGATGTTATTATCACAGCTTATTTCATAGCCCTCTTCACCGAGATAAAACAGACTGCTGTCAGAACAAAAACAGACATCACCGCAGTCAGTATATTCAAGTCTTTTGCCTGTCAGCTTAAAATACTCATCAGCAAATGCATCTGCCTCATTCTTAAGTTCTTCATCACAGGAATATGAATTCACTCTGCTCAGACTTCCGCCTGAGGCATACCACTGAGCAGGCTCGGGAATAATATTCGGCTTTTTACCCTGTACACCATAAGTGCCTTTAATCTTTAATTCACAATCCTTTTCAATGGTTTCGCTGCCATTTTTACACCTGAATGAAAGTGTTGCAGTCATATCGCAAAGCGGAGTGTGAACTGCAAGATTATCATCAACAAGCGGAACAAAATCAGCCCCCATAAATTCAGCACTCCACCCCTCGGAAACACTGTAACCCACTTTATTGTTGTTAACAATAAGCTTAATTTCAGGCAGATTATTTTTCATAATTTATCTCCTTTAAAAAAATAAAAAACAAACCATTTAAGTATATCAATACTAAGGTCATTATAACATACTTAAAAATAAATACAACCGCCAATTTCGGCGGCTGAAAAATTATTCCTTTATTCCCGTTACCTGATACATATTGTCATCAGAGATTTTGACCGTAACCTTTAAATACCTGCTGAATATATCAGCAAGCTCATTCTCAGACATCAAGCCTGCTGAAACCTTATGCGCCGCACCCGAATGATGACGGTCAATCATTTTTCTGCTCATTCCGTGAGCAACAGTAACGCTTCCGCCCTCTTTAACCATATCACTCAGTTTTTTAATAAGTCTGTCAGGATTAATAAAATGCGGAAAAGCATTATAAACAATAACACAATCAAAAGACTCTTTACATTCCATTTCTTCAACATCACCGCAGATTACAGTAATATTATCCTGATTGAATTTATCCTTTGCAATTTCAGCCATTTTAGGTGAAATATCAATTCCCGTAACTGATTTCACATTCCTGCTGAGATAGTCGGGAAAAAGCACTCCGGTACCGCAGGCAACATCAAGAACAGCCATTCCCTCGCCTACTCCTGCATTATCAAGAATTGTATTGATAACATCATCATTTCGTATCATATCATCATCCCAATGATATGCATGCTCATCAAAAAAATTAATTATATCCTGCTTTTCCATATATTTTCCATTCCTTTTACAATATAGTAATCTGCAAAACAAGCAAGGCTGTACAAGCTGCAAATGCAGTGATTTCAGAAAAACCGATACGCAGCCTGCATTTTTTTGTCTGCCTTATATCAACACGGCAGCCCCTCGCCTCCATCGCCAGTGAAAGCTCGTCTGCACGTCTGAAAGCTGAAACAAAAACAGGTACAACCATAGGAATAACCGCTCCTGCCTTGTCCCTGAATTTACGGCTGTCAAACCGTGCTCCTCTCGCCGTCTGTGCTTTTTTTATAACATCCGCCTCCTCAAAAAGAGCAGGTATAAACTGCATTGCCACTGACAAAATCAAAGCAAGCTGATGCGTAGGCACTTTTATTATTCTGAGCGGTGACAAAATATTTTCCATAGCCGATGTAATTTCAACAGGCGGTGTTGTCACATTAAGAATATTACAAAAAACCATAAGCACGGCAACTCTTACAACAACCTTTAAGCCCTGCATCATTCCGTCATATGACGGTGAAAAAATCCAGAATTTTACCCAAGCGTTCTCACCCTGATAAAAACAAAGATTCATTATAAATATAACTATAAAAAACCATATCATTCTGTCAATTCCGCCGAGAGCTGATTTAATGCCGACACGTGACAGTAATATGACAGCACCGGCAAATGCAATAAGCACACCATAGCCTGACAATGTATCCGCCGTTATAACAGCAGCAAGCAGTATTATCAGCAACAGAATCTTTACTGTTGAATCAAGCCTATGTATAACCGAATTGCCCTGCTGATACATTCCTGTCGGAAGATGCTTCATATACCGGCACCTCCGTATATATCACTTATTTCATCCAAAAGCTGATTATATTTTACGGTGTGAGCGTTAATCCCGACACCTCTCTGCCTGAGCAAATTGCTGACAGTAACTATTTTTCCTGCACCTGCACCGATTTCATTAAGCCTTTCACAATCTGAAAGCACAGATTCAGCAGCGTCGTCACATATAATGCGACCCTTGTCCATAAGAATTATTCTTGATGCATATTCAGCCAGGACATCACTGTCGTGAGAAATCATAATGATTGTTGTACCCTTTTCATTAAGCGATTTTATAAGCCTTAAAAACGCTGTCTTTCCCAGACAGTCAAGCCCTGCAATAGGTTCATCAAGGATAAGCACATCAGGCTTTGCAGCAAGCACACCTGCAATTGCAAGCCTTTTTTTCTCACCGCCCGAAAAGCTCAGCGGTGACTTGCTTTTTACCTTGTCATAATCAAAGCCTGATGCATCAAGTGCTTCGGCAACTCTTTCTTTTATTTCATTTTTACTGAGCCCCGAATACTTCAACGCAAAAGCAACATCACGCTCAACAGTAGTTTCAAAAAGCTGATATTCAGGATACTGAAAAACAAGACCTATACTGTGCCGAAGAACAGCACGGTCATATTTTTCACTGTTAATATTCTGCCCGTCAAGCATAACCAGACCGCTGTCAGGTACGAGCAAGCCATCAATAACCTGAATAAGTGTTGATTTGCCGCAGCCTGTTCTGCCCATTATTCCTATAAACTCACCACTGTTTACAGTAAGATTTATATTATCAAGTGCCTTTGTCTGATAGCTTGTATTCGGTGCATATGTATATGAAACGGATTTTAATTCAAGCTGCATAACTCACCTGCCAAATCTTCAGTAGTCAAAGGGCATTTTTTAAGCACAATACCCCTGTCTGCAAGGTCATAATACATTTTAACAGGCAGCGGCACATCAAGCCCTGCATTTCTCATAAGCACTTTATCTGTCAGAATATCACAGGGCTTGCCGTCAGCAATTATTCTGCTGTCCTTCATTAAAATAACTCTGTCTGAATACACAGTCTCATCAACATAATGAGTTATCATAATAACTGTATGACCGCTATTATGCAGTTCCTTGATTGTTGAAAGCACGTCCTCACGTCCCTGTGAATCAAGCATAGATGTGACCTCATCAAAAACCATAATATCAGGCTCTGCCGCAAGAACGCCTGCAATGGCAATTCTCTGCTTCTGACCGCCTGAAAGCATATGGGGCGAATGCTTTTCATATCCGCTCATACCGACAGCAGAAAGTGCTTTTTTTATTCTTTCGGGTATTTCATTTTCGGGCACACCGAAATTTCTCGGTGCAAAGGCAATATCCTCCTCAACAAGTGTTGAAACAAACTGATTGTCAGGATTCTGAAAAACCATACCGCATTTACTTCTGATTGCCCATATATTCTTTTCGTCAGCCGCATTAATGCCTGCAACAGTCAGTTCGCCGCTCTGTAGGGGTAAAAGTACGTTCAAATGTCTTGCAAGAGTTGTTTTGCCGCATCCGTTGCTTCCAAGCACTGTAACAAATTCACCTTTATCAACTGATAATGAAACCTCATCAAGCGAACGGTGCTTACTGCCCGCAAAGGAATATGAGTGTATTAAGTTTTCTGTTTTTATAAATGCCACTGCAATCCCTCCGAGCATATGAATACGCCATTATATTACATTAATACATACATTAAAACAACCCCCCCTGGGGGATATCAGCGAAATATCAGATAAAAAATGACCCCCCTGGGGGCTTGCAGGGCATTTTTCATTGTGATATATTCTTCTCAGCAAAAGCAAAGGAGACCAGCTATGAAAAGTCAATAGGAAATTAAGCTTGGTGAGAAAAAGGG
>X363_Desmarests_Spiny_Pocket_Mouse__coassemble_197_pt1 | contig 46350 bp, 44 predicted proteins | sample X363_Desmarests_Spiny_Pocket_Mouse__metabat2_high_PE_020 | metagenome-assembled genome bin X363_Desmarests_Spiny_Pocket_Mouse
CCCGCATAGCGGGTGGTTGCTTGTTTCGCTTCGCTCAACTGCCTAAAGGCATTAACAGAGAAACCGCAGAAGTGAACACTTCTGCGGTTTTGAATTATTCAGGATTATTAATTCTTCTTTCTTTTATCCTTAGGCATTTTGTTTAGTGCATCAATAGCTTCCTTTGACATAGGAATAAGCACAATAAGATTGAATATTGTCATCAGACCTATACCGACATCACCTAAATCCCACACAACAGTATATGCCTGAAGTCCGCCGATAAACAGCATAACAAGTGCAAGGATTTTATAGACCGTCTGCCAGCTCCACTTATCACCAAAGAGATATGATACGTTTGAACGTGCATAAAACAGTATTCCGATAAAGGTTGAAAAGCTGAACAGTGCGAGAATCACAGCAACAAAAACAGTACCGAAGCCGCCGAGGTGATAATTCATTGCAGTCTGCAGAAGCGCCATACCCTCAAGTCCCTCAGTAACATTCTGCGGAACTAAAAGCATTATCATTGCAGTGCAGGTGCATATTACAATAGTATCAATAATTACACCAAGCGACTGCACCATACCAACAGTTACAGGCGACTTGCCTTCAGCAGCAGCCGCTGCACAGGGAGCAGAGCCTGAGCCTGCTTCATTAGAAAACAGTCCCCTCTTTACACCGTTCATCAGAACAGCGCCAAAGCCGCCTCCTGCAATCTGCTTTATTCCGAATGCCTCTTTGAAAATTCTTTCAAACACGCCCGGAAGCAATTCTATATTTTTAAGAATGATAAAAATTGTAATTACGAAATACAGCACAGCCATAACAGGCACAATAACATCAAGAAATTTTACTGTTGCATTTTTTCGCAGAACAATAACTGCCGCAAGAATTACAAGTGCTATTGTGGTATAAATCGGCTTTATTGAAAAGGCATTGTCAAATGCAGAGGTTACGGAATTGCTTATAACCTGACTGATACCGCACCAGCAGATAAGACCCGATATTGCAAAAAGCACTGCTATCACAGAACGCTTAATCTTTTTGCCCCTCTTTTTTTCAACAAAATCGTGTATGTAATAAGCAGGACCGCCGTGATATCCGCCGTAAAGGGGGTCCTTTCTTTTATGCATCTGAGCAAGCGTACCCTCGGCAAAAGCCGTTGATGCACCGAGAAAAGCCGATACCCACATCCAGAAAACCGCACCTGCACCGCCCACTGACAAAGCGGCAACCACACCCACAAGATTGCCCATACCCACTCTTGTTGCGGTAGATACAATCAGAGTCTGAAAGGTTGAAAGGCTGCTTTTGTTTTCATTTTTTTCGCCGAGAGCCTTAACCATTGCAGGAAATTTCCTTATCGGCAGGAATTTTGTTCTTATAGTAAAGAAGACACCTGTCGGAATAAGAAGAATAACTAAAAGAGGTATGCCGATGCTGCCGCCGTTTGACAGCGGTATTGTTACCAGATCACCCCACAGGAAGCTGTAAACAGCCTCAATAATTTTTACTGCCATTTTTTCACCACATCTATTGAATATTTAATAAAACAATTATATAATAAGTAACAGCATATGTAAAACTAATATAATTTGTAATTGTAATAAAAATATTTTATGAGGCAAAAATGGACTTAAAAAAATTAGAAACCTTTATACAGGTTGCCGAACAGGGCAGCTTCACCAAAGCGGCTGAAAAGCTTGACTATACGCAGTCTGCCGTTTCTTTTCAGATAAAACAGCTTGAAGAAGCACTTGGTACGGTTTTATTTGAACGCATTAATCACAGCATAAAGCTGACACCAAAAGGAAGAGAAATTTTAAATCTCGCCCATAAGATGCTGGCACTCGCAGGTGATATTGAAAAAGCGGCAAATGATACAAATGATATCAGCGGAACTATACGCATAGCTATGGCTGATTCTCTGTGCAATTTCATTTTCCATGACAATTTCAGTTCATTTCACAAGCTTTATCCTGATATAAAATTGAAGGTCATATCAACAAGCACTGAAGAAATGTTCCGCCTTGCAAAGCAGAATGATGTTGACCTAATATTCACAATTGACAAACATTTATATGATACAAATTACATTATCGTCAAGGAGCACGAAATCAGCACAAGCCTTATAGTATCATCAGAAAATGAGCTTGCCTCTAAGAATGAGCTTTCACTTGACGACATAAGCACAATGCCGTTAATACTAACTGAAAAAGGTGTGAGCTACCGTCAGATATTAGAGGAATATGCGGCTAAAAATTCCATTGAGCTTCAGCCTCTTCTGGAAATAGGCGATACAAAGCTTATATGCCATCTTGTTTCACAGGATGCAGGCTTATCCTTTCTGCCTGATTTTGTTACTGAAAAATATGTTAATAACGGAAAAATCAAACAACTGCGTCTGAGTGATTTTTCAGCAGGCATATGGATACAGATACTTTATCACCGTGACAAATGGGTAACACCGCAGATGCAGTGTGTTATGGATTATTTATGCAGTTTTTTATAAATTAAGGATTATCACAAATGAAAAGAGATTTAACACGCGGCAGTGTTTTTAAAACAATAATATATTTTTCACTGCCATATCTGCTTTCTTATTTTTTACAGACACTTTACGGAATGGCAGATTTATTCATAATAGGTCAGTTTTCAGGTGTCGGCAGTACAACGGCTGTATCCATCGGCAGTCAGGTAATGCATATGATTACCGTTATGATTGTAGGGCTTGCAATGGGCTCTACAGTTATGATAGGAACTGCAACAGGCGCAAGGGATATAAAAAAAGTAAACCTTGCAGTCGGCAACACCTCCACACTTTTTTTAACGCTGTCGGCAATTATAACCGCTGTTCTGATTTCAGCAGTCAGACCGATAGTTTCACTTATGTCCACCCCTGCTGAGGCAGTGACGGAAACCACACAGTACTTAACAATCTGCTTTATCGGAATACCTTTTATAACAGCATACAATATAATAAGCTCTATATTCAGAGGAATGGGTGACTCTAAAAGCCCTATGTATTTCATTGCCGTTGCCTGCATATTCAACATAGCTTTTGACTATTTGTTTATAGGATATATGGATATGGGAGCGGCAGGTGCTGCTTTAGGCACTACTCTTTCACAGACAATCAGTGTCATTATTTCACTTATTGTAATAATAAAACGAAAAATGATACCAAGCATTTCAAAGGAGGATTTCAAGCCCCGGAAAAATGTACTGTCAAAACTGCTCAAGGTGGGCTTCCCGGTTGCAATACAGGACGGATTTATTCAGATTGCATTTATTATTATAACAATTATTGCCAACCGCAGAGGACTTAACGATGCGGCAGCCGTCGGAATTGTTGAAAAAATAATCGGTATATTATTCCTTGTTCCGTCATCAATGCTTTCAACGGTTTCAGCATTATCTGCACAGAATATCGGAGCAAAAAAGCCCGACAGAGCAGACAGGACATTGAAATACGGGATTTTTATAACATTAATATTCGGAGTAATTGCTTCCATTGCTATTGAATTTACTGCTGAGCATGTGGTACATCTTTTCACTGAGAGTGATGTGGTTGCGGCTTATGGCGGTCAGTATCTGCGAAGCTATGTATGGGACTGTGCAATAGCCGGAATACATTTCTGTTTCAGCGGATATTTCTGTGCTTTCGGACTGTCAAATATTTCATTTATACACAACACTGCTTCAATTATTTTAGCACGTATTCCGCTGTCGTATCTTGCATCAGAAATGTATGCAGACACACTTTTCCCTATGGGAATGGCAGCTCCGATTGGCTCACTGCTGTCAGTGATAATCTGCATTGCCGCTTTTATATGGATGAAACGAAAGCCCGAAAGGTTCAATACATAAAATAAACCGTTGTATTCGTCAAAAAATACAACGGTTTATTTTTTATGCTTTAATTTTCTTTCTTCCTGTGAAAATTGAAATACCGAAAATCGCTATCAGCATTGCCGCTGCAAAACACATCCACAGAATTGTCGTTGTTTTGCCTTGCGGAATAAAGAAGTCATAATAGCCCTTAAGATAAATAACACAAACTATAATCGGAAGGATATACTGCATATACACTCTTATCCACTCAGGAAATTTTATGCCTGTACCTGTATTTGCTTCTTTAAGAAAGTTCTCAAAGCCCCAGCCGTTCTTTCTTACGCAGAAAAGCACAAACACAAGCGAGCCAAGGGGAAGAAGATTATACGAAACGAGGAAGTCCTCCAGATCCATAATAGTTGTGCCTTCACCAAGAGGCTGGAATTTTGAAAGCAGATTAAAGCCGATAATTGCAGGTATTGAAAGCACTGTTACAAGAACAAAATTTATACCTACGGACTTTTTCCTGCTCCAGGCGTTCATATCTATGAATGCCGCAATTATATTTTCAAATACAGCAATAATTGTTGAAAGTGCCGCAAATGACATAAATACAAAAAACATTGTACCCCAGATTCTTCCGCCTGCCATATTATTAAAAACATTCGGAAGAGTTATAAACAGAAGGGACGGACCTGCACCCGGCTCAACACCAAATGCAAAGCAGGCAGGAATAATGATGAAGCCCGCCATAAGTGCAACAAATGTATCAAGAAGAATAATATTAACAGCCTCACCTGTTATTCTCTTTTTTCTGTCAAGATAACTGCCGAAAATTTCCATTGCACCGATACCGATACTAAGGGTAAAGAATGCGTGGCTCATTGCGGCAAAAACCGATGTGCCTATGCCATTTTGTGCAACACTTTTAAAATCAGGAACAAGATAAAACTTAATTCCCTCAGATGCATTCGGCAGAAAAACAGAATGGACAGCAAGCACTACCATAAGCACAATAAGACATGCCATCATCACCTTCGTGACCTTTTCAACACCGTTTTTAACACCCAAAGCACAAATACCGAAAGATATAACTATTGCAGCAAGTGCCCAGCCGCCCATAGTTACAGGCTGTGACAGCATTGTGGAAAATACGTTTGCCACACCATCAGCATCAAGCCCTGTCATTTTGCCTGTTAATTCAAGATACGCATAATAGAGCATCCAGCCGCCGACCATTGTATAGAACATCATAAGAAGGAAGCTGCCGAGAATACTTATCCATTTCAGACTGTGCCATTTTGTACCCTTAGGCTCAAGCTTTTCAAAAGCCCTGCCCATTCCAAGCTGACTGCCGCGACCTACTGTAAATTCACAAACCAGAATCGGCAAGCCTAAAATAAGCAGAAACACAAGATACATTATAATAAATGCAGCACCGCCGTACATTCCGCATATATACGGAAATTTCCACACATTACCAATACCGACAGCACACCCTGCCGAAACCAGAATAAAGCCTAACCTTGAGGCAAATTTTTCTCTACCCGCCATAATAACCTCTCAATCAATCATATATTTAATAATCATATTCTAACCATAAAAAACTTTTATGTCAAGCAGTTTAATTTTTAATGGACCTTTTACTGCCCTTTTATCTGCTGATACACTAAAAGCACAGTCGTCTGACTGTGCTTTTAAACTTTATTGATTATCAGATTAACTTATACTTTAATCCGCTGAATCATACTTCTTACGTCTTTCAAGAAGAGCATTATGCATATCCTCTTTAGTCTTGCCTGTCAGCTTGTAGAAAAAGAAAGGAACACCTGCAAGGAACATCATAAGTCCGTGGAAGATTGTGTAGAAGAACAGCATCCATACCTTTGTTTCAAAGCTCTGAGCTGTTCCGTCCTCAAGACCCTGAACATATCCGCAGATTGAATTTGCACCATACATAATTTTCGGAGCAAGAGCGCCTGCAACAGTACCTGAAATCATTGTACCGATACCGATAACAAACGGAAGTGACGCATCAAGACGCTTGCCTGTTTTAAGCTCAATATCCTCAAGCACATCAGCCTGGAACATTGTCGGCAGCAGATTGGATGCACCGAACTGCAATCCGATAAGAAACAGAAATACGATAAATACAATCTGAAGCACTGCTCCGCCGTTTTTGAAATACATATATCCCACTGCAAATGCTGCTGTATTTGCTATAACAGAATAAATACCGCTTGCTATATAAAGCTGTTTTGAATTGAATTTTTTAAGAAGGAAATTAATAACAAGCATACCGACTGCTGTACCTATACCTGTCGGCAGACCAAACAGCAGAAACTTACTTGAGCTGCCAAGCAATGCCGCCGCAAGGAATACACCCATATATGTAGCAATATTTCTGAAGCTCTTTAAAAATTCAGACACAATTATAGCCCATGCATACTTATTCTTAATAACATCAGCATAACCCACAAGCGGATTCTTCTTTTTGTTGTCATATTCAATACGCTCTCTTGTCATTTTTATACCGAGAAGCATTGTTAAAATACCGACAACACCGCAAAGGGCAGCACCTATAATATACTGCATATTTGCATCCTTAACAAAAATTGCTATAACAAGAACAATAACAAGAGGTGCTGAGTTGCCGACAGCAGACACAATACCGCGGAAAGACATAACAGTATCTCTTTCCTTAAGGTTAGGTGTTAAAACCGCCGCCATGCTGTTAATTTGCCCTCCGAAATTAGTGGCAATACCCCAGCCGATTGCAATTGTAACAAGGTAAATCATTAAAAGTGTGCCTGACAAAGCCTTCGGTGTCCAGAAGCTGAGCACAAGCAGAACACCGCATGGTACTGCTGCAAGTAAAACAAGCGGTCTGAACTTGCCTTTTTTACCGACTGAACGACCGTCAATATACATAGCAATGAAGAAATTAAGTATAAACGGAATAACGCTTGTTAAAACATTGAACAATGATGCCTGATCCTCATTTATTTTCAGCACATCAACAAGATAAGCATTACGGTACGAACCCATCATACCCGTCATATTTGTGTAGAAGAATACTGCAACTAAATAAGCAATAAATTCTGCTGGCTTCAAATGCTTTTTATCCTGTGCCGCAGATTGTGTCAATACGTTTTCAGACATAAATTTTTACCCCTTTTATCAATTCATTTTTCTGTTAATATCTATAACAGCGTCATAATCCCGCTGCTTTTCATCACCTATCATAGAAAGTATGAAGGTGTCTATATCAGCCAGCACAGGATTTTTTGTTCCCATTTTCTTTTCAATTATATGTGTAACAGGATGAAGCCTTTTGAGCAGTTTAGCCATTGCTTCATACAGTGGCGTACCCTTAACATAAGGCTCATTTCCGACAAATATATTGCGTACAAGCTCAATTCCCACATCCTTGGCAAGTCTGTTTTCAATGCTTTTATCCACCTTAAAGCAAAGCAGTCTGCCGAGCCTTTTAAGCGTGAATTTATCAAGAATGCTGTTAACAGGCTTCGGCAGAATTTCGCCCATTTTCCATACAATCATTCTGTCAAAACGCCACTTAAAATATTCCTCTGCTGTTTTATTTCCTTTGTCAGGATAATCAAAATTATTTATTGTATATGATTTTATTTCTGCTTTATTACCTTTGAATGTCACCTTTCGGTATGCACAAGGACATCCCACAAAACATCCTGTCTGTACATCTGTTATCGTATTTCCTTTTGCGGTTGTGTAATCGGTAACAGCCTGAGCATGCATATGACCTGTAAATATTAAATCAAGCCCTGCATCTGCAAATTCATTTGCTCTTTTCTCCCACTCCGTCAGCTTTGCATCACCGATTAAATTCATAATAGGAGAAAACGGCAAAAGAGGATAATGTGTCATAGCAAATATGTACTGACCCTCATCGTGTGCCTTTTTGATTTGCTCTAATGCCCACTGCATCTGAGTATCCCATATACCTTTGAAGTCCTTGCAGTCCCCGTCACAATTAAGAGCGAGCAGTCTGATTCCGTCTGCAAGCTGAGCAACATAGCTCATACTTTCCTTATGTTCACTTATTGCATCATCAAAACCGAAATCCTTATAAAAATCTCTAAGCTCTGCTCTCGGCATACCCTTAACAGGAATTTGTTTATCGCATTCAAATTCGCAAGGCTCGCCATCCTCACAGTAATCATGACGTGCGGTAATCAAATAAATCTTTTTTCCCAGCTCTTTCAGTTTGTACAGTCTGTCACGAAAACCAATGTGGCTCTGATACTCACCGCGATAGACCAGATCACCGGGAATAAGTATCACATCCGTATCCTTATCATCTGCTATCTGTTCAAAGCCAGCATCAATTATTGCAGGTGTTTCAGCCACACATTTCTGGTCAGTTACACTTCGCTTTTCATAGGCAGTTCCTGTTCGCTTAAATGAGCTGTCATAATAATGTGTGTCTGTTACAAGATAAAATGAAAAATTCTCCCCCATTAAATCACCTCTACTTTATAAAATAACATTATTTATTGCTCATTGGAATACGTAAAATAATGGTTAATGTTAGGAATATACAAGTGACTGTTTTTTTCATCAATTGGGATTTCTTGTTTTTCTTCTGTATTCAAGCGGAGAAATGCCGACTGCACTCTTAAAGCTTGTTGAAAAATACTGCTGGTCTGCATAATGTAAAATTGCAGCTATTTCACCTACACTTATATTCGTATGAGCAAGATAAGACTTAGCTGCATCAATTTTTTTATCAAGAAAATATTTATACGGAGTTGTATTATATCTGTTTTTAAATACATCAATAATATGATTTTTAGAATACTTAATACTGCGGCAAAGCTCGTTGAGATTAAATTCCTTATCTACGGATTCATCAAGCTTTCTTCTTATAAGCTCGGGTAAATCCTCATTATCAATCTGCACCTGATTTCTTATATACATAAAAATATTTAAAAGGCAGACTGTCACCTTATTAACAAGAACATCATATGTAATATCCTGTTTCGAAAGTGAAACTATCTCCTCAAAATACTGCTTAACAGGATAATGCTTATATAAATATACATTCTCAGGTAAGTAGCAATTAATAAGACTTTCAGCAAAATCGCCCTCAAAAGCAATCCATAATTTGTTCCACGGGTCATTTTCAGAAGAATAGTATTTATGATCTGTACCTTTTTTTAAAAAGAATATATCATCCTTCTGAGGATAAAGTATCTGCCCGTCAATTTCAAGCACACCGCTGCCCTCAACAATAAACTCAAGAGCATTCATATCAGAACACTTACGTTCTATTCTGAATGTTTTATCACGGTATGTTTCACCAATCAGCCAGATTTTCAAAGGGTCATCAGCTCTGGCAAAGGTAATATAGTTTTTAAACTCCTCTAACATATTATTTTCCCTAACATTTTCAGTTGTTTTCCATTCCTGCATGATATTTCAGCAGTACAGAATATGTGGTCTGTACCGCTGTTTTTTAATCAATCTGTTTTTTAAATACTATTTTTCTTACATTGACATCCTTCTGCGCGCTCAGCCCCGGCAAATGTGCATCCTCAGGATACAAAAGCAAAAATACACCCTTTGTAAGAGTAAAATCAACCATTGCAAAAACTCTTCTTCCGTCAATTTCATAAGTTCCGTCTTCAAGCTTTTTACTGCTGAAATCCTCAACAAAATCATTAACCTTTCTGAGCGAAGGCAGTTCATCAAAGTAATCAAATATATTTTCCATTTTATCAAAAATCATAGTATTTTAACCCCATCAATTTCTGCCCGACAAATCCTTCAGCTTCTGCCTAACAGCAAAAATTGCTTTAACAGGGTCTGTTATTCCTTCAACAGACGCTTCCATAGGGCATTTTCCGTCACCTGAACGGTTTATAATATATTTAACAGACGAGGCATATTGAATTTCAATACCATTTTCTGTCATTGTATTAATCGCTGCTTCACTTATCACACCGGCATAAACCTCACTGACACCAAGAAGCACATACAAAAATGCCGCTGCATTTCCGACCACCTTATCAGCAGCCGAAAACCCTTTGAAATCAAAACCGCTGTCAAGCCAGTCAAGGAGCGGCTTAACCCCTCTCTTTTCGGAAATAAAGCTATCATTGCCGCAGCACAAAACACAAGTACATTGCTTTTTATTCAGAATTTCCACAGCTTTAATCAAATCACAATTCATAAACAGACCTGCTCAATAAAACTTTATCTCATATTATCATATAAAAAATAAAATATCAATAATGATCTACTAAGTATTAAAGTATTCATATAAAACAGCAGCATAAAAAACGGACAAGCCCTTGAAAATCAAAACTTGTCCGCTAAAAAATGATTGGCGCAGATGTGGGGATTCGAACCCCAGAGTACTCGTTGAAGCACTACACGATTTCCAATCGTGCTCCTTCGGCCAGCTCGGACACATCTGCATATTGCGTTTGTTATTATACATTACAAACGCATAAATTGCAAGCAATTTTTTATTATCAGTCGAGCACCTGATAGTACGGTGAAAACTGATTTAACTTTTCCTCAAACTTATCCTTATGCTGCTCCTTAGGGACTTCAATCGGATATGAGCCTGTAAAGCAGCCGTCGCAAAAGCCGCAGCAGGAATTTTCTGCAAGCTTTTTAGTTGCAGCAACAGACAGATAAGCGAGGCTGTCAACACCGATTGCCTTTGCGATTTCATCAATTGTATCATATTTGCAGGCAATCAGGTTTTCACGGGAATCAACATCTGTTCCGAAAAAGCAGGGATATTTAAACGGAGGTGATGACACACGCATATGAACCTCTTTCGCACCGGCTTCACGCAGCAGCTCAACAATTCTTGCACAGGTTGTTCCTCTTACAATAGAATCATCAATCATAATAACACGCTTGCCTTTAATATTTTCCTTAATTACGTTAAGCTTAATTCTGACAGCATCCTCACGCTGATTCTGATCAGGCTGAATAAAGCTTCTGCCGATATATCTGTTCTTAACAAAGCCTATGCCATAAGGAATTTTGCTTTTGTGTGAATAACCAAGTGCAGCATCAAGACCGCTGTCAGGCACGCCTATAACAATATCGGCATCAACAGGACTTTCTTCTGCAAGAAACTGACCTGCTCTCATTCTTGCGTGCTGAACAGACGAGCCTTCAATCACACTGTCAGGACGGGCGAAATAAATATATTCAAAAACACATATATTGCCTTTACTTCCGCAATGAGTTTTAAGGGATTTAACTCCGTTGGTGCTTATAACAACTATTTCACCAGGCTCAATATCTCTGACAAAATCAGCTCCTACACTGTCAATGGCACAGCTTTCTGAGGAAACTATATATGCACCGTCAGCAGTTTTTCCAAGGCAGAGCGGTCTAAAACCGTCAGGATCCCTGAAAGCTATCATTTTTGTTGCAGTCATTACCACGCAGGAATATGCACCTTTAAGATTATACATAACCTTTTCAACCGCCTCTTCGGTGCTTTTGCTCGTCAGTCGTTCGGCAACAATTGAATATGCAATGGACTCAGTATCAGATGTCCCGTGAAAAATGGCACCTTTAAGCTCAAAATGCTTTCTCAAATCCGGTGCATTAACAAGATTTCCGTTATGAGCAACAGCGAGATTACCCTTGATATGACGGATTACAAGAGGCTGTATATTATTAGCATTTTTACCTCCTGTTGTTGAATATCTGACATGACCTATCGCCATATTCCCCATACCGAGATGTTCCATTTTTTCACCTGTGAAAACCTCGTTCACCAGACCGTCACCCTTATGGTGCCTGAACACTCCGTCGTCATTTACTGCTATACCGCAGCTTTCCTGACCTCTGTGCTGCAAGGCATAAAGACCAAGATAAACAGACTGAGCTGCATAGGTCGTTTTGTTTTCAAATATACCGAATACACCGCATTCCTCGTGCAAATTATTGAACATACTTTATCTCCCGTTATTTTAATCAGTTTGAAATATACAGATCAGCATATGGTCTTGAAGTTGCGGGCACAAGCTTTCTGAACGTCTTTGACATAATTTTTTCTTTGTCCGCACCAAAGTATTTACAATACTTTTTAACATAGCCTGCAAGCTCCTTTTCATCCTGACTGTCAAGACTGACAACCTTGATGTTAGGACTTAAATTATCTTTTGGGAAATTACCTCTTACGAATATTTTTCCGCCGTGCATACCTGACGCACAGTGAGTACCGAAAAGCTTTTCTCCCCTTTTCATATCAAGACCGAGAAGCACAATTGTACCTCCTGCCATATATTCGCCAAGGAATGAGCCTGCATTTTTACCGATAACAAGAACAGGTCGCATTTCTCTGAATTCCTTCATATGAATACCGCCGCGGCAGGCAACATTGTCACGGATATAAATCTGCCCGTCACGCATACCGTAGCCCATTGCATCACCTGAGTGACCATGAACTATTATTTCACCGCCGTTCATAGTATTGCCCACTGCATCCTGACAGTTGCCGAAAACCTCAACTGTTCCGCCGTTAAGATAGCATGCCATATCATTTCCGGGAGTGCCGTGGATCTCAATTCTCTTACCCTCATCAAGAGCACAGCCTATGTAACGCTGTCCGTTAACGTCCTTGACTGTCACCTTATTCCTGACTGACAGCTCTTTTTTTATCATCTCATTAACCTGCTCATAGCGGGTAATACCTGCTTCAATAATCATATCTGTGCACCTCCTCTCAGTTTTTCTGTTCTGACAGTTTTATCAAACATAAACAGTGACGGAGTATCTGTAATATCACCCTTAAGTGTATCAAGCAAAACTTTGTTTGAAATAAGATTGGTATAAATCCCTGCATTTTCACTGCAGTTAATAAGCACAAAGCCCACAAGTCTGTTATCTTTAATAATTAATCTTTTATAGGAATCACCGGATTTTTTTATAACATCTTTGTATTCATCACCTGATGCGTTTATCAAACCACAGGTACAAATTCTCAGTCCGAAGAAATCAATGGCATTTACTGAATATGTACCATCAATCAACAGATCACCGCCTGCCATCTGAGCACCCGCCACTGTGCCCTGCTGCACTGCATTAGGCCATAGTGCAATAACCTTTCTTGAGCCGTCAAGCATATCTGTTGAAACACAGCAGTCGCCTGCCGCATATATATCACTGTTATCGGTCTGCATAGTATGTATGTCTGTTATTATACCTCTGTCAACATTAAGACCCGCTGCCTCGGCAAGAGCTGTGTCAGGTCTTACACCAACTGCTAAAATCAACAAATCACATTTCAGCTTTTTACCGTCTTTAAGTATAACATCCGTTATTTGCCTGCCCTTTGACAATGCTTTTACAACAGTATTTTCAAGGTGAAATTTAATTCCGTTATTTTCAAGATGCTTTTTCACCTGCTTTGACGATTTACAATCAAGTATAGAAGGCAGTACTCTCGGTGCTAACTCCACAACATCAACACTTTTACATATTTCAGAAAGTCCTTCAGCAGCTTTCATTCCTATTAAGCCTGCACCTATAACAACAGCCCTTGTGCTTTCGTCAGCAAGTGACTTGATTTGCTTTGCTGCAGCCAAATCCAGAAAAGTCAGTGCATTAGCCTTGCCCTTAACATTTTCCATAGGCGGTATAAAGGCAACGGAGCCGGTTGCAAGGCAAAGCTTGTCATAAGAATAGCTTTTTTTCCCTGCTTTAACCTCCTTTGCTTTGGTATCAACAGAAGTAACCCTGACGCCTGATACAACATCAATTTTGTTCTGTTTAAAGAACAATGGTTTTCTCAGCATCATATCTTCCTGCTTAACCTTGCCCTTTAAATAATAACTGATTGATGGGCGTGAATAAGGAAAATACTCCTCTTCTGTAAGAACAGTAACAGTGCCTTCCTTATCATATTTTCTTATACTTTCTGCTGTTGCAAGTCCTGCAGCAGAAGCACCGATGATTAAATATTTCATTACACTTCACCTCCGGCTTCAAGCCACAATAACGCTTTGTTAGGGCAATTCTTTACACAGGCAGGCTCATCGCCGCCGCACAAATCACATTTGAAAGCAATTTCACCCTGCTTTATACAGCCTACAGGGCACACAGCAAGACAGGTCATACAGCCTATACATTTATTTTCATTAACAGAAACAATGCCTGTTTTTTTATCCTTAGTCATTGCACCTGTAATGCAGGCGTTAACACAGGCAGGATTATCGCAGTGGCGGCAATTGACAGCAACTGAAGCCACCTTGTCACCATAAACAGCGACACGGCTTACCGGCTCAGGGCTTTCTGATTTATATGCCCTGATTATATCTTTTGATTTTGAATGGTTTGTTTTGCAGTAAACCTCACACAAACGACAATTAATACAAAGCTCCTCACGAGCAAAAACCTTTTTCACTACAAAACCTCCTATTCTCCTGCATGCTTTATTCCAAGAATTTCAAGCTCTTTTTCACTCAGACCGATACCTCTGAGCATTAAGCGGTTTCCTCTTAATGAATCAACGGAGTTAATGCCCATACCGCCCATAATCTCTTTAATTTCGTGATTCCATGCATTAATCAGATTAACAACTCTTTTATGGGCGATTTCAGGGTTTAAACGCTTAGTAAGCTCAGGGCGCTGAGTTGCAATGCCCCAGTTGCATTTGCCTGTATTGCAGGTCTGGCACATATGGCAGCCCATTGCAATAAGCGCTGCAGATGCAACATAGCAGGCATCTGCACCGAGAGCAATGGCTTTAACTATATCTGACGAACAGCGGAATGAGCCTGCGGCAACAAGTGAAACACTTGAACGGATACCCTCATCACGCAGTCTTTGGTCAGCAGCAGCAAGTGCAAGTTCAATCGGAATACCGACATTATCCCTTATACGTGTGGGTGCTGCACCCGTTCCGCCCCTGAAGCCGTCAATAACAACAATATCTGCACCTGCTCTTGCACAGCCTGATGCGATAGCCGCAACGTTGTGAACAGCAGCAATTTTAACCGATACAGGCTTTTTGCCGTCTGTTGCCTGCTTAAGTGACCATATAAGCTGACGCAAATCCTCAATAGAATAAATATCGTGATGCGGAGCAGGTGAAATTGCATCTGAGCCTTCAGGTATCATACGTGCATTTGAAACCTCAACATTAACCTTTTCACCGGGAAGATGTCCTCCGATGCCGGGCTTTGCACCCTGACCTATTTTAATCTCAATGAATTTTGACTTATTGAGATAATTCTTATGTACACCGAACCTGCCTGATGCAACCTGAACAACAGCACAGTCACAATAATCATCAAGCTCAGGATGAAGTCCGCCCTCACCTGTATTGAACAGTGTGCCAAGCTCCCTGGCAGCCATTGCAAGTGATTTCTGTGCATTCATTGATATTGAGCCGAAGCTCATTGCAGAAAAAATAATCGGAGTTTCAAGCATAACCTGAGGCGGCATTTTAACTGTTGATTTGCCCTTCCTTTCAACCTCTATCATCTCCGGCTTTCTGCCTAAAATTGTGCGTATTTCCATAGGCTCACGCAGCGGGTCAATTGACGGATTTGTTACCTGTGAAGCATTAAGAAGAATTTTATCCCAGTAAATAGGATAAGGCTTGGGATTTCCCATAGCCGACAGCAAAACAGAGCCTGACTCTGCCTGTCTGCAGATTTCCTGCTGATACTGCGCAGTCCAGTTAGCATTATCACGGTAATCACAAACATATTTTTCAATTCTTAAGGCTCCTGTAGGACAAAGGTCAACACAGCGGTGACAGGCAACACAGTCCTTTGAATTGCTTAAAACAGTCTTCTTATCATCAGCAAAATAATGACATTCATTTGAGCACTGACGCACACAGCAGCCGCAGTTGATGCAAAGCTCCTTGTCACGAATAATCGTAAAACGTCTCGGAATATAATTAATCATCAGTCATCAGCCTCCTCATCATCTATTTCAAGCGGAATAAATACAGGCTCAGCACCTGATACTGACCATACCTTTTCAGGATCGGGACAGATAACTCTTATTGCCGACTCCTCGGACGCAAAATAAGCTCTGCTTCCCTTTGTGGCAGCCGTTAATGAACGAAGCTTTAATCTGTCATTAATAGCCAGCAGACCCTTATTTGAACCCAGAATAACTGAGAAAGGACCGTTAACAAGAGCACCACTGTAAATTGCTCTCAGATTTGTGAAGTACTCTTTTCTGTCAGCATCCATTTTATCAATCTCATCCCATTCCGGTGCAGTAAGCACATCTGCAGCAACCTCAATGGGCAGATTATGGTGCCTGAGTAAATGGTCAAAAAGATATGTAATAACCTCGGTATCCGTCTGCATAGTGCAGATATAGCCAAACTGCTCAATATATCTTCTGTTGGCATCATATGATGAAATCTCGCCATTATGAACAATAGACCAGTCAAGAATATTAAACGGATGTGAGCCGCCCCACCAGCCCGGAGTATTTGTAGGGAAACGACCGTGTGCCGTCCATATATAAGCATCATACTGGTCAAGCATATAAAACTCGCCTACATCCTCAGGATAACCCACAGCCTTAAAGCAGCCCATATTTTTGCCTGATGAAAAAATATAAGCACCATCTATGGCATTGTTTACTTTAGTTACGCACTGTGCAACATATTCCTGCTCATCAAGCCTCGCATCTTTCATACGCACTCTGTTGGCTTTGCCGAAATAACGCCAGATATCAGGTCCTTTTTCAATACTCGGAATCTGCTTGGTAGGTATTCTTTCCGCAACATCTATATTAAAATGTCTGAACAAAAACTCTTCACACTGTTTTTTTGCTTCAGCATTATCATAAAAAACGTGAACAGCATATTCATCCTTGTGTTCAGGATATATACCATATGCAGCAAAGCCGCCGCCAAGACCATTTGAGCGGTCATGCATAAGCGCAATTGACTTTATTATTTCAGAACCGTTAATACGATTGCCCTTTCTGTCAATAACGGCAGCAATGGCACACCCTGCAGGAATTCTGATTTCTCCCTCTCTGAGCATATATATTCTCCTTTTCTAATTATTTGTTAATAAAATTTTACACCCAAATACGATGTTTTTCAATTGACCTATATATAGAAATTTTTATTCGAATATTGTATATATATGTGTAATATAACGATATTTTTTCAATAATCAGCATATTTATGCAATATCTTATGAATATTATTGTATAATTATAACTATAATGTTAATTTGATGAAACAAGTCTCAGGAATAATCTCAGCTCCTGTTGACTTTTAAAATTTTTTAAGTTATAATAAAACAAACGTTACATAACATATGTTTTTATATAAAAAGGAGTTAAAATTATGCCGCCGAAATCACTGTTTACAAAAGAAGAAATTATAGAGGCTGCTGTTGAAATTGTAAAACACGAAGGCTTCCGGGCACTAACCGCCAGGTCATTGGGAGCAAAGCTCGGTACATCATCAAGTCCCATTTTTACAAAATTTCAAAGCATAGATGAAGTACAGCAGGAGGTTATAAAATCTGCAGATCAGCTATATCAAAGCTATCTGATTGAAGATATGAAAAGCGGGAAACATCCCCCATACAAATCAAGCGGTATGGCATACATCCGTTTTGCCAAAGAGAACAAAGAGCTTTTCAAATTGCTTTTTATGCGCGACCGCAGTCAGGAAAAAAAGAAAGAAAACAAGGATGAAATAAAGCCTCTGCTTGAACTCATACAAAAAAACACCGATCTCAGTGAAGAAAAGGCTTATCTGTTGCACCTTGAAATGTGGATATATGTACACGGAATTGCAACAATGATTGCCACATCCTATCTTGAATGGGATATGGAATTTATAAGTCAATGTCTGACAGATGCTTATCTGGGATTAAAATATCGCTTTTGCGGAGAGGAGAAGAAATAATGGAGGCAATCAGAGCAGCAGGACTTACTAAAAGATATAAAAAGCTCACTGCTGTCGATAATCTTGATTTAGTTATTGAAAAGGGTGAATTGTTTTCTTTGCTCGGAGTAAACGGAGCGGGAAAAACCACAACAATAAAAATGCTCTCCTGCTTAACAAAACCAACAGAAGGCGACGCTTTCTTAAACGGCTTCAGCATTATATCCGATACAAACGAAGTAAAGAAAATTATCGCCGTTTCTCCGCAGGAAACTGCTGTTGCTCCGAATTTAACCGTAAAAGAAAATCTTGAAATGATGTGCGGTGTTCACGGCTTTTCAAGAGAAAAGAAAAAGCAAAAAATTGCCCTGAACTCCGAGCACTTCGGATTAAATTCAATACTTTCAAAAAAAGCTGGCAAGCTTTCAGGCGGATGGCAGCGCAGACTGAGTATTGCAATGGCTCTTATAAGCGAACCTGAAATACTGTTTCTTGACGAGCCGACATTAGGCTTGGATGTGCTTGCAAGAGATGATTTGTGGAACGCTATCCGCTCCTTAAAAGGTAATATTACAATTATACTTACAACGCACTATATGGAAGAAGCCGAGGCACTGTCAGACCGTATAGGCATTATGAAAGACGGAAAGCTCATTGCCTGCGGAGCTTCCGCCGAGCTGAAAAAATCAGCAGGAACAGAAAAATTTGAAGAAGCCTTTATTAAGATTATTAAGGAGCACACAAGATGAAAATGATAACCTTCAGCGTAAGAAACGCAAAAGAAATTCTGCGTGACCCGCTCACAATATTTTTCAGCTTAGGATTTCCTGTTGCATTGCTGCTGTTGCTTTCCGCAATACAGGCAAATATCCCTGTAAGTCTGTTTGAAATTGAAAATCTTACCCCGGGAATTATGGTATTCGGTCTTTCATTTATAACCTTATTTTCTGCGTCACTGATTGCGAAGGACAGAGAAAGCGCTTTGCTTCAAAGGCTCTACACCACTCCGCTTACAGCAACAGATTTTATAATCGGATATACCTTACCGATTTTGCCTATATCATTAGGACAAAGTATAGTTTGCTGCATAATTGCAATAATGCTTGGACTTCCGATAACCGTAACTGTTTTTTATACAATTTTATTCATAATACCGATTTCATTGTTCTTTATCGCATTGGGCTTACTTTGCGGAAGCATTTTCAATGTCAAGCAGGCAAGCGGAATTTGCGGTGCGCTGCTGACAAATGCAGCCGCCCTGCTTTCGGGAGCATGGTTTGACCTCAATCTCGTCGGCGGAGCTTTAAAAAAGATTGCCTATGCGCTGCCCTTTGTACATGCTGTTGAATTGGAGAAAGCAGTATTAAACGCTGATTATGAAAATATTTTTCCGCATATTCTTTGGGTACTCGGATACGCCGCTGCCGCAATTTTCATAGCTGTTTTCCTTTTTCTGCGGCAGATGAAACGACAATAAAAATAATAAAAAATATAACTTCCCTTGTTTCAACTCATAAGAGTAAAACAAGGGAAGTTTTTTTATTTAATTAACAGACTGAATACAAAATCAGTTATCGTCACCCTGAAGTGCATCATATCCCGTTTCGCCTGTTCTGACCTTAATTACATCATCGACATCATAAATAAATATCTTTCCGTCACCGATATTTCCTGAATACAGAACACCGCGTGCAGTTTCAACAACTGTATTAACAGGCACAGCAGACACAACCATTTCAAGCTTCATTTTAGGCATAAGACTCATTTCCTCAATCTCAACACCACGGTATTTTCTTATATGACCCTTCTGAGTACCGCAGCCCATTACATTTGTAACGGTCATACCCGTTACACCGATTGAATTCATTGCCTCCTTTATGTCCTCGAGCTTTGCAGGATTAAAAATCATAACAATCTTTGTAAGCTTTGCATCCTTGTTTGTTGTGTAGCTTTCAACAGGCACAGCCTTTTCAACAGGTGCTGTCTGTGCAGGAACGGCAGCCGCTGCATTTAAAGAAGCCATTGGCATAAAATCTGCATATGCTGACGGAAGATTATGCTCTGTTGAATCAAGTCCTGCGATTTCCTCCTCAGGTGTAACTCTGAGTCCATGGAATTTTTTAATCGCAAAGAACACTATAGTCATTGTAACAACAGTCCATAAAGCAACACTTACAAAGCCCACAAGCTGAATACCGAGCTGTGAAAAGCCTCCGCCGTAAAACAAGCCCTTTCCGACACCATCGGCACCTGTTGAGAAAAGACCGACTGCAATTGTACCCCATATACCATTTGCACAGTGAACTGCAACAGCACCGACAGGGTCATCAATATAAAGCTTTTTATCAAGAAGCTCAACAGCAACCACAACAAGTATGCCTGATACAGCACCGATTATAATTGAGCCGAGAGCATCAACACAGTCACAGGATGCAGTAATTGCCACAAGACCTGCAAGAGAAGCGTTAAGCGACATTGAAACATCAGGCTTTCCGTCCTTAATCCATGTAAATATCATTGTAACAACAGTTGCAACGGATGGTGCTAATGTAGTTGTAACAAAGATTGATGCAAGAGAATCAACAGATGTTGCCGCAGCACCGTTAAAGCCATACCAGCCAAACCACAGAATAAACACACCGAGAGCACCGACAGTAAGATTATGACCGGGTATTGCGTTAACCTTTTTCTTACCTGTCTTTTTGTCGACCTTATACTTTCCGATACGCGGTCCAAGCATTGCGGCACCGATAAGAGCCGCTATACCGCCAACCATATGTATTGCCGTTGAGCCTGCAAAATCGTGAAAGCCGCGGGTAACAAGCCAGCCATTAGGATTCCATATCCAGCCTGCCTCGACAGGATAAACAACTGCTGAAATCACCGCTGAATAAATACAGTAGGCAGAAAATTTTGTTCTTTCCGCCATAGCACCTGATACAATAGTAGCCGCAGTGGCACAGAACACAAGGTTAAACACGAAGTTTGACCAGTCGAAGTTTGCATAGTCTGTAAACACTCCGAGGGTCGGCATACCGATAAGTCCGCCAAGGCATTCCTCGCCCATCATCAGACCGAAGCCAAGCAGAATAAACATTACCGCACCTATACAGAAATCCATAAGATTTTTCATTATGATGTTTCCTGCATTTTTTGCTCTGGTAAAACCGCTTTCAACCATTGCAAAGCCGCACTGCATAAAAAACACCAATGCCGCACCAATCAGAAACCAGACGCCGAACAGCTCGCCGTTCACGGCTTCAAGTATTGCTTCCATACTCATAATAATTCCTCCTTTAAGCAATAACAAAAAATAAAAAACGGGGTGTCCGCAGCATAATACTGCAGACACCCCATTGTGTCTGAAACAATCGGTATCCGCATCCTAAAACGGATACCGATTTAACTGACAGGCAATCCTGTCATAAGAGAGGGCTGGCAAAATAAGATTAATAGTTAACCATATATCTGTCGATTTCCCACTGTGAAACTCTTGTCTTGTATTCCTCCCACTCAGCCATTTTGCCCTTTGAGTAAGCATTGAATACGTGCTCACCGACTGTTTCCTTAACAAAAGGATCAGCCTTAGAAGCATTTACTGCTTCCTCAAGTGAGGTTGGAAGGCACTCAATACCCATCTCTGCAAGCTTTGCATCCGAAAAATCAAATACATTATAATCAACAGCATCAGGTGGAGTGAGATTATTTTTAATACCGTCAAGACCTGCTGCAAGACAGAGCGCCATTTCAAGATAAGGATTGCAAGCCGGGTCAGGTGAACGAAGCTCAACACGTGTGCCCATTCCGCGTGATGCAGGAATACGGACAAGAACTGAACGGTTTGATGATGACCATACAATATAAGTAGGTGCTTCATAACCGGGAACTAATCTTTTATATGAGTTAACTGTCGGATTAGCATATACAGTCAGTCCCTTTACATGCTTTAAAATACCCGCTATAAAGCTGTGTGCAACCTTGCTTAATCCGTCAGGACTTTCAGGGTCATAGAAGGCATTGATGGTTTTGCCGTTTTCATCCTTTGTCATAAGTGACATATTTGTATGCATACCTGAGCCGTTGATACCATATACAGGCTTAGGCATAAATGTAGCATGAAGACCGTGCTTTGTAGCATATGTTTTAACAACGTGCTTAAAGGTCATAACTCTGTCAGCAGTTGTCATTACCTCGTCAAATTTAAAGTCAATCTCGTGCTGACCGTGAGCAACCTCGTGGTGTGATGCCTCAATTGTAAAGCCCATTTCTTCAAGAGCAAGGCATATATCACGGCGGCAGTTTTCACCATGGTCAATCGGGTTAAGGTCAAAATAACCGCCCTCGTCACCTGTTGTTGTGGTAGGATTGCCGTCCTCGTCAACCTTAAAGAGGAAAAACTCACACTCAGGACCGACATTAAAGCTGTATCCCATTTCAGCAGCCTCGTCAATAACCTTCTGCAATACATTTCTCGGGTCACCCATAAACGGAGTTTTGTTATCAGCAGTATAAACCGAACAAATCAGACGTGCAGTCTGTGCATTCTGATGCTTTCTCCACGGGAAAATTGCCCATGTGTCATAATCAGGGTGAAGATACATATCACTTTCATCAATACGAACAAAGCCCTCGATTGATGAACCGTCAAACATACATTCATTATTAAGTGCTTTTTCAAGCTGTGAGCTTGTGATTGCAACGTTTTTCATAACACCGAAAACGTCTGTAAACTGTAATCTGATAAATTCAACGCCGTTTTCCTGTGCACTTTTTAAAATGTCTTCCTTTGTGTACTTACTCATAGTAAATACTCCTCTCTTGAAATTATTAAATAAAAAATGAGGGCACTCCGACTAATACGGAACGCCCTCGTTCTTACTACATTTGCATTATACTCAACAAACAGCCTGTTTGTCAACTATTTTGTTTAATTTTGTCAATTATTTATTCTATACAACCTATATGCATACTGTTTTTTGTGCATATGTTACATAGGTTAACAATGTTATTTCATACTGATAAATTCTTCATCAACCACATCATTAACAAGCTTTGTGAAATATTCCACGGTTCCGCCCTGCTGTGAATGAGTATTTGCAAGGTCATCATTGTAATCACCGAGCTTGTACACATTGAAAACAAACTTTCCGCTTTCATTCCTGTTATAATGACAAACAACAGGGACAAACTTTGCTGACGTAATTTCAGTTTTACCGTCCTTCTTCTCAATAGTTACCTCAGCCATTCCGCCAAGCAGATTTTCAAGATCAATCTGGTGAGAAATAAAGTTACCCAGTGAATAATAAACAAGCATCTTTTTGCCCGTGCTCTCATTAGTCACCCACTTAACAGGTTCAATAACGTGGGGATGACATCCTATTACGAGGTCAACACCCATATCAGAGAAGAGCCTTGTGTATTCCTCCTGATAATCCGAAACCTCAAAGCTGTACTCTGTTCCCCAGTGCGGGAATACAATTACAAAATCGGCATGCTCTCTTGCTTCCTTCAAATCCTTTGTAACCTTATCCTTGTCCAGAAGATTTACGCACCACGGCTTGTCATCCGGAAGCGGAATGCCGTTAGTGCCATAAGTATAGTTAAGCATTGCAAAGGTGATGCCGTTCTTTTCATAATATGTTATTTTATTATAATCATCCTCACTTGAATTTATTCCGAGGGCAACAGCGTCCTTTTTATCTGCAAAAAATTCAAGCTCATTTTCAATTCCGCCCCAGCCCATATCCATAGTATGATTGGTTGCACAGTTAAAAATATCAAAGCCTGCACGTATAGCAGCCTCGCCGACCTCCCACGGAGTATTGAAGGTCGGATAGCCCGAATATTCAAATTCACTGCCGCCAAGCACGGTTTCCTGGTCAATTACAGAAATATCAAACTTTTCTATTTCAGGCTTTATATTTGCATAAAGCGAATCATAATTGAGTGTTCCGTCTGCCTGCTCACCGGCAGAAATAAGTGTGTTATGAATAAGATTATCACCTGTGGCTAAAAGCGTAACCTTTGCATTATCATTTTTCTCTGTGGAAGAGCTTTCCTCATTCACGGCAGAAACCTGTGTCTGAGCAGTCGGATTTTCCTTATCTGCCTTTTTAGTAATATTTCCGCTTACTGCAAAAACGGACAATACAATAATTGCTGCGACAATCGGTAATACTATATATAAAATATTTTTCTTTTTATCCAAAATATCACTCCTCAAAAGTATATTACTATCTTATCATAAAAATATAATTAACACAATATGTATTTTATATTGACAAATTATGTTATAGTAATGTAATATTATTAAGATATACAAAAATTAAATAAGGTGGTTAAAAAATGCAAACTGTTTTAATGTATGTTTTGTTTGTTGTCGGTCTTATCCTTATTATCAAGGGCGGCGACTGGTTTGTTGACAGTGCAAGCTGGATTGCAGAAATTCTCGGTGTGCCGAAATTTGTAATCGGTGCAACAATTGTTTCAGTAGCTACAACACTGCCTGAAATGATTGTAAGTATTCAGGCTACAGCAAAAGGCAATGTTGATATGGCAGCAGGAAATGCTATAGGCTCTGTTACAGCAAATACGGCAATGATAATGGGTATTTTCATTGTTTGTATGCCTTTTGCAATAAAGCGAAAGGAATTTGCTCCTAAGGGTGTAATGATGTTTCTTGCATCAGCAGCACTCGTTGTAGGCTGCATCTTCACCGCAAAGCAGTCTCTCACCTTTGAAGGTGAAACAAATGACTACTTCTCACTTTCAACAGTAGGACTTATTGTTCTAATAATAATATTTGTTGTATTCTTTGTTGAAAACTTCCTTTCTATGAAGCACGAAACCCATCATATTGAACCTTCACCAAGCAACATAGGTCTTCAGGAGGAGGACGATATAGTTCCTACAAAGGAAACCGCAACAGGCAAGGACTGGGCAAAGAATATCGCATTTTTTGTTTTAGGTGCCGCAGGCATAGTTATCGGTGCAGACCTTCTGGTTGATTACGGAACTGAGATTGCACAGTCACTGGGTATTCCTCAGCGTGTAATCAGTGTTATCGCAATTGCAATAGGAACATCACTCCCTGAGCTTGTTACAACAATTACAGCTCTCAGAAAAAAGGTCGGCGCTCTTTCAGTCGGCAACATCTTAGGTGCAAATATTATTGATCTGACACTTATTCTGCCGATTTGTTCATTTGTTTCAATTGGTAAGGGCACAGGAGCACTGGCTGTTTCGGTTTCATCTGTTACAATTGATATGATGGTTTGTCTTGCTGCAATAGCTATCGCAGTATTCCCGACAATCATTACAAAGAAATTCCAGAGATGGCAGGGCATTGTAATGCTTGCAGGCTACCTTGGATATGTAATATCGGTATTCATATAAAACAAATCCGATACTTTAAATGGAAGCTTAGACAGCTTCCATTTTTTATTATCAATTTACAATAAACAGATTATATGATATTATATATAAAACTGTTAAGGCGGTGAGCAAATGAAAAAAATTGTTATCGGCATTCTTGCGCACGTTGATTCAGGCAAAACTACACTTTCAGAAGCAATGCTGTATCAGTCAGGCAGCATAAGCAGGCTTGGCAGGGTTGACCACAAGGATTCATTTTTAGATACTTTCCGCCTTGAACGTGACCGTGGAATAACAATTTTTTCAAAGCAGGCTGTTTTTAAATATAATGACACTGAATTTACTCTGCTTGACACACCGGGGCACGTGGATTTTTCCGCTGAAACTGAGAGGACGCTTCAGGTGCTCGATTACGCAGTTCTTGTTATAAGTGCATCAGATGGTATTCAGAGCCACACACATACATTATGGAAGCTGCTTTCAAAATACAACGTCCCATGCTTTATATTCGTCAACAAAATGGATTTAGACGGTGCTGACAGAAGCCGTGTCATGACTGAGCTTAAATCAAAGCTCAGCGACGGCTGCGTTGATTTTGACAATAATAACAAAACAGAGCTTTACGAAAGCCTTGCACTGTGCGATGAAGCACTTTTAAATCAGTATTATAACAATGAAACGATAAATATAAATGACATTATCACCTGTATAAAAAACAGAAAAGTATTCCCCTGTTTATTCGGCTCTGCACTCAGGCTTGATGGTGTTAAGGAATTTCTCGACTGCATTCATTCATACACGCTAATGCCTGAATACAGCAGCGAATTTGCAGGCAAGGTATACAAAATTTCTGAAGATAAGGGACAGCGTCTGACATTTCTTAAAATCACAGGCGGCAGTCTTAAAGTAAAAGAAATTATTAAATCAGAAAAAAATATTAATTCAGAAAAGATAAATCAGATAAGAATATATTCAGGTGACAGATTCAGCACTGTTGAAGAAGCCGAAGCAGGCACTGTATGTGCGGTTACAGGCATAACATTTGCCCGACCGGGTGACGGACTCGGAGCAGAAAAAAATACAGGTCTGCCTGTTCTTGAGCCTGTACTTACATACAGACTTGAACTGCCTGACGGCATTGATACTCACACTGCACTTGATAAAATGAAAATTCTTGAAGCAGAAGACCCTCAGCTTAAGGTTGTGTGGAATGAACGATTGGGTGAAATTCAGGTTCAGCTTATGGGCGACATTCAGCTTGAAATACTTCAGTCAATAATATCCGAGCGTTTCGGTATCAACGCATCTTTCGGCAAGGGCAATATTATATATAAAGAAACAATCGCTGATACTGTTGAAGGCGTCGGACATTTCGAGCCGCTCAGGCATTACGCCGAGGTACACCTTATTATGAAGCCCGCAAAGCGTGACAGCGGAATTGTGTTCAGAACTGACTGCAGGGAGGATTTGCTCGATAAAAACTGGCAGAGGCTGATACTGACACATCTTTATGAAAAAACGCATATCGGTGTTATGACAGGCTCACCTGTAACTGATATGGAAATTACACTTGTATCAGGCAGGGCGCACGCCAAGCATACCGAGGGAGGAGATTTCAGGCAGGCAACATACAGAGCAGTAAGGCAGGGACTGCGCTGTGCCGAATCCATTCTTCTTGAGCCTGTTTATGAATTTACACTGGAGGTACCAAGCGAAAGCATAGGCAGAGCAATGACAGACATTCAGCGTATGTACGGCAGCTTTGATACACCCGAAACTATCGGTGACTGCTCAGTTATAAAAGGCACTGCACCTGTTTCAACAATGTATGATTACTCAAGAGAGGTCATCCGATACACTCACGGCAGGGGCAAGCTGATATGCTCATTAAAAGGCTATGAGCCTTGTCACAATACTGATGAGGTTATTGAACTTATCGGCTATGACTGTGACGGTGATACCGACAATCCCTGCGACTCTGTTTTCTGCTCGCACGGTGCAGGCTATAACGTGAAATGGAACGAGGTTAAAAGCCATATGCACCTGCCAAGTGCATTATCTGCTCCTAAAACTGATTATGCACGAAGTGCAAAAATGACTTTTTCCAGATGCAAAGATAAGGACAGCCTTTTTGCTCTTGATAAGGAGCTTATGCAGATTTTTGAGCAGACATACGGACCGATAAAAAATCGTACAAATAACCCTTCGCAAAACCATTTCACCTTTACAAAAGGCAGCGAAAACAAAACTGACAGCAAAAAATACAAGTCGGCACGTGCACCGAAATATGACGGCACAGAATACCTGCTTGTTGACGGCTATAATGTAATTTTTGCATGGGATGATCTTAAAGAACTTTCAAGGGACAATATTGACGGAGCAAGAAATACGCTTATAAATATTCTCTGCAACTATCAGGGTTATAAAAAATGCGAGGTAATTCTTGTGTTTGATGCATACAAGGTCAAAGGTAACAACAGAGAGGTTGAAAAGGTAAACAATATTAATATAGTTTATACCAAAGAGGCAGAAACAGCTGATATGTATATCGAAAAGGTGTCGCACAGGCTGGCAAAAAATAACAGAGTAAGAGTTGTTACATCAGACGCACTTGAACAGCTCATAATTCTTGAAGGCGGTGCGCTGCGTGTTTCTTCAAAGGAATTTTACTTTGAAATCAAGCAGGCTGAAGAGGACATAAGAAATATTATTTCAGAAACGTATTAAGAAGCAAAAAAGACATGGGGCAATCCACGTCTTTTTTAATTATGTATATATTTATTATTCCAGAACCAGTGCCTTTTTGGGGCAGAAATTTGAGCATTTTCCGCATTTTATACATTTACTCTCATCAATAACAGGAGCGTCAAAGCCCTTCTGACTTATCGCACCAACAGGGCACATTGCCATTGCGGGGCACTTGTGATTTTTAGGACATCTTTCAATAATTACATTCAGTTTTTTACTCATTAAATATACTCCTTTATTATAAAATTATACCATCAAGGTATTTTTTCAAACTATGAAATTTCATATATATATTTTATATATCCTTCAAATCATAAATATACCTGAATTTGATTTTATCAGCTGAAGTTTTCTCCTGTCCTTCAAGTTCATCTTTTAAGGTATTGTCCTTATCAATAATAAAGTAAATACATTTGCATCCATATTCCACAGCCTTTGGCATAAAATACTCAGCAACCCATTTTGTATCGGCAGGGTCATCCTCAAAGCCATCTATTCTGAATTATAATTATCTTTACATCTGTTTTTAATAAAATCAATAAGTGCTTCTGCATCATCAAAATCATCATAATCACCGACTATACCATTGCGATGATAAACAATGCCGTTTTTTTCATTCCTTTCAAGACAGTCAAGCAAATAATCCTCTCCGTATCTTTTTACAAACCGAGTAAAAGCATACGGCTTTATTTTGCTTAACAATCCTTTTTGACAATCTTCATCACAATTATAGCAATGGTCTATATGCTTTGATAATGAGCATTTTCTGTTTTCACACCATTCCTTATCGGGACATTCACCTGAATTACAGCCTCTGCAGCTATTGTTTTCAGAGCAAAGACAGCACGCAAGACCGCATCTGGCAATACCAAGTTCTCTTTTCACAGCACTTACCTCATTTATTTATCTGTCTGTATAATACCATATATAAAAATAAATGTCCACATACAAAAAACACAGAAACTATGTTCTGTGTTTTTACTTTATACGTTATTGCTTTGGTTGTCCCTTATCAGCATAATTCCCTGAAGAATTATAAGCACAAAAGCAAATATCTTTATCGCTATCGACACTATTTCAAGTATATTTGAAATTTCTCTGAATGATGATAACAATTTTAGAGTATTTAATTTTTTCATACTACACCTCCAGCAACACAGCATGAGCAATACCGGGAATTGTATTTCCCTGCTTGCTGGATGTTGGCGACATCAAAGCACCCGTTGCTACAAACAAAACCTTTTTCAATCTGCCCTTTTTCATATTTTTTATAATATGAGAGCATAAAACAGATGCACTGCAACCGCAGCCCGAACCGCCTGAATTAACGTCCTGCTCCTCAAGATTAAAAATCATTTTTCCGCAGTCATTATGATAAGCACGAATATCAAGTCCCTGCTCTTTTTCAAGAATTTCATAAAGCAGCTCACTGCCTGTGTAACCCAAGTCACCTGTTAAAATCAAATCGTAGTCGGAAGGTGCACTTTCACTGTCCTTCAAAAAATCACCTATAGTCCTTGCCGCAGCAGGTGCCATTGTCAAGGATAGACTATAAAATTTTGAAATTATCAAAAATCCATTATAATTATTACCATCTAATATCATGTTCAGAAATTTCAACACTAAATGAATCATCTTTATTTAAGAACTTACTAATTATTCTTTTATATGTATTTTTATCAATTGGAATTCTATTTGTAGCAGGTGATAGAATAATACTTCTGATTTCATTAGATAACAGAGCATTATCAGCAGGTTCAAATTTACATTCAATAAAGGGTTTTAAAAATGAGCCAAAATCATATTTTATTGCAGCATATTTTTCATTAACTTCTTGTGGTATATTATAATTAAAAAATACAATTCTTGTTTCTGATTCACTTTCAAATGTTTTAGGTTTATACTTAGCAGATAAAATAAGCATAAATATGTCTATAAAAGATTTAAAACGCATATCCTTTTTAGTCATAAGTTTTCTGTTTTCATAAAATATTTTTTTATAAAACTCATCTATTGAACTGATTTTATAAAACTCTTCAAAACTCTTATTTTCATTTATCGGATTTCTAAGCAAATAATTTATACTAACAATATAACTTTCAATATATGACTCTACCAAAAGTTTTAAATCAACATTTTCATCATCTTTTTTATACTCATGTAAAGATTGTAACAAATAGTTATCATCATTACTACTGTTAAGCAATTGAATATCCGTCAATGAATACAAAGGCAAATCATTTAACTTGTCATCACTATTAATATCAATATAATTAACATTTGTATATGCTAAAAAGTCAAATTCATGTTTACATATTTTTTGTTTGAAATTTTCCAAAAACAACTCTTGGTCAACACCGAAGCAAATTCCATCACTTCCGTAATAATTCCACATAGAAAGGGAATCTTTACGATCTGTCATAGAAAAAATATATAAAGAAATATGATTATATACAAATTCCAAATACTTATTTAATGGATACTTTTTAATCAAGTCGCTTACATCCTTTGGAAATATTTTGTTTTTATTCTTTACATTTCTAAGATAGTGTTCCACTTCAATATCTTTCATTTTTTCTTCAATATGTTTTTTTACAATCGTATAAAACACTTTGCAATCATATGGATCATTCATAAAATCAGAGCGAGTCATTCTTATACTCTGATTCTTTATTATAGATTCAAAACACTGCATACTTGTATAATGATATAAATCTCCCATATTTTTCACCTCATATGCTTTATTAAAACACAAATAAATTTTACTCCTTTTCCAAAAGCCAATCAATCAGATTGACTACCTTTATACCCTCATAGTTTCCAACGCTGAATTTATCAAGCGTAAGCACAATTTTTTCATAGTTATCCTTTATATTTCTGAGTGGTGTCATTTCACGCTCAAAGGTTGATTCATTTGTCATATCGGCTGTTACCTGAAAATAAGTCAAAACACCATTTTCCTGTGCAACAAAATCGACCTCACTGTTTGCATACTTGCCGATATTCACCTTGTACCCTCTTCGCAGAAGTTCAAAATAAACAATATTTTCAATAGAAAATCCCAAATCATAATTTTTTCTCGGCAAAATATGATTTCTGAGTCCCAAATCGACAATATACCACTTTTTATTTGATTTAAGTATTTCTTTACCCACTATATCAAATCTTTCTGCAGGATAGAAGATATAGGATTCAGCCAATGCATCCATATAATCGTCAACTGTATTCGGTGATACTCTGCGACCGTTTGAGGTTAAATAATCTGTAACGCTTTTAACTGATACAGGACTGCCCACAACACTAGAAAGATATTTGGCAATTGTTTTTAACAGTGCAATATCATTGATTTTTCGCTTATCAGGATCTGTTTCTCTGCGTTTCTGTCTATCCTCGATATCTTTTACAACAACCGTGTTATAAATTCCCTCAATATAGGTATTGACCTTCTCTTGAGTTTTGCTCATTGTTGCAACATAAGGCATTCCGCCGTATCTCATATACTCTGAAAACGCATCATCTGCAGATTGATTTGTCAGTTCTTTATATTCTGCAAATGAAAGCGGAAGCATAGATATTTCCACATATCTGCCTGTAAGCAGAGTTGCCAGTTCACCTGAAAGCAAATAAGAATTAGAGCCTGTTATATAAACATCTGTATTATCTTTAACATACAAGCTGTCTATTGCCTTTTCAAATGATGCAACATTCTGTATTTCATCAAGGAAAATATAGGTCATTTTATCCTTGCAAAGTCTTTCCCTGATATAGGAATACAGTGCCTTATAATCAAGCAAATCTTCGTTTTCAAGTTCCTCAAAATTAAGAGAGATTATTTGATCATCCGTCACTCTGTTTTCACGCAGATAATCCTGATACTGCATCAGCAAAGTTGACTTTCCGCATCTTCTGATACCTGTTACAACCTTGATAACCTGCTCATCTTTCCACTCTATTAGTCTGTTCAAATATTCTTTTCGTTTAACCATAACTATCACCTTATATTATTATATTCTGATAATAGCATATAAATACAAAAAAATCAATAAAAATTCCTATTTCGGAATTTTTATTGATTTTAGTATAGAAATATTCCGATATTTAATTGTCATAAGAAATTCTGAAATAATCAAGATATTTCTTAAATCTGTCCTGTGCTGTTAAACAGGTATCAATCAAAAAAACTCTTTCGCTTGACCACTCTTTCAAACCTCTGTAATAAAACAGTTTCAAATCATCATCAATAATAAACGGCACAATATTATGTTTCAAGCATTCCTTAAAAAGCAAAAGCCTGCCCACCCTACCGTTGCCGTCCTGAAACGGATGTATTCTTTCAAATGCAACATGAAAAGCGATAATATCTTCAAGAGTCTTTTTGTCAGTGCTGTTATATTTTTCAATCAATAATTTGATTTCATTATGCACATTTTCGGGCGGTGTGGTTTCTCTGTCCGCAACCTCATTCGGCAGTTTTTTATAATCACCAACAGCAAACCAATCCTTTCGGCTGTCGGCAGTTCCTGATTTTAAAATAAAATGCAGTTCTTTAATCAGTTTTTCACTTAGCTGAGCATTTGCACAATCAATGATTTTGTCAATGCACCTGAAATGATTGGCAGTTTCAATAACATCATCTACATTAACCGCCGTTTCTGTTACACCAATCGTATTTGTTTCATAAATAAATCTTGTCTGATCGTGGGTGAGCCTGCTGCCCTCAATATGATTTGAATTGTAGGTTAGTTCAATCTGTACTTTGTGATAAATTCCACCTGTAAGATGATTTTCTTTTTGTTCCTTTAAAATATCTAATAAATTTGAATTTTTCTTTTTATTCAGTCTTTCAGGCTTAACGGCATTTTCGGGAATATTCCAAATCTTGCCGATAAGAACTGCACCGTCAACTCTGCTTTCATTGCAGTAATTACGAACACTGCGCTCGGAAATCCCCCATTTTTCAGCCATTTTGGCACTTGTTAAATACTTTTTATCCATACTATCACCAAGATTATTATACCACTTTATCGGCAAAATATCAATGTTTTAATAAATTAAATTCATATTTTTTGCCGATGAGCAAAATAACCGTATAATGTAAATAAAAAAGCCAATAGAAATTCTGAAACTGAAATTTCTATTGGCTTTTATGGGAATATTTCTTTTTTATACTAAAGTAAAAATTCAGGAGTCAACTGAATGTACCCTCGTTCATTTTTACAAATCCCTGCATTTTCTAAAATTGCAGCCACTATAAAAATCGGGTCAAATGATGATTCACCTATGCTTTTGCCATAACATTCTGTTGCAACATAATAACACAATGTGCCTTTAGTGCATTTATCAAATCCAACTTTGCTGTTTCGACAACCGCCTTTCACAACTCTGCCACCGTTTTGTTTTAAAAAGTCAACTATACCATCAAACCAGCTCAGATATAAAATATTATTTTGCCTAAGTCCTGTATAACTATAAAAATATTCGTTATCATCAGACAAGCAAATCTCATGTTGCTTTCCTCTCAAAGTAGTTACTATAATTCTTTTACCATTTGAGATATAATACTCCTTCAAATATTCACTTACATTTTTCATAAATTTAACCTCTATCTATGTCACATTTTCTTAATAAAACTAACATTTTCAAACATTCTAATTCATCAGCATTGGGATTTATAAATCTGAATGTAGTACGGCAAACATTATTGTATTGAGTACCAAATATCTGCTTTGTTGTACCTCCTTTACAGGCACCGCATTTTTCGCAAATATCAATATGCTTTATTGCAATATTCCTATTATGTTCATCTAAATTATTTTTACAATACCACTTGGAATTACTGTCGTCGGACCATACAGTAAAAGGATAGAATTTTGCCTCATCACCTTTTCCGTTTATAAGAATATAGCAAACAAATTCGCTTTTGTATTTCACATAAAAATACTGCTGATTTTGCCAATAACCTCCTGCTTTTTCAAGCGACATTTCGTTATCTGTTAAAAACTTAATAAATTCCAATGTCAGAGTATTTGTGACAAAGTCAATTAAATTCTTTTCCATATATCCGCAAGTGAATGGAAAAAAGTCAAACTTTTTAGCACAGATAGGTTTGAAACCAAAATCCAAATACCATTTTTTCAACTGCTGATTTTCTTCAACAATACTGATTTTCATTTTTACCGTACCGCTTTGCATCGCAATGTCAAATGAATGGTTAAGTAATTCTTTTGCAATTCCTCTGTGCCTGTATTCAGGTAAAACGCAAAGATGATTCATCTCACACTCATTGTCAAAAAATTCAAGTGCATAAAATCCAACAATCCTGCCATCATCGAAATATGCAAACATTTTTCTGCCATTGTTATATTGTTCTGATAACTTTTCATCTGTCATGGCAAATGCAACATATCTCGGTGCGTTTTGTTTTGTAATATTAAATTCCTTTGCAACTGTTGAAAAACTCTCTATTATAACCTTTGTGCACTCACTTATATTATCTTTTGAAATTTCTTTAATCATAATTACTTATCTTTATTCTTATATGCATATTCAAAATTTATCGGCGGTACAGTAACTGATAAATAAACAAATTCTTCATCGGAATTATTCAGTAGTCCATGTATATCGTCTGCAAATCTGACAACATCGCCTTGAGAAAACGCCTTTTCCTCGTTATCCGAAAGAAGCAATAATCCTTTGCCTTTAATGGCATACCATATTTGTTCTGATGTTTTGTGACTATGACGAGGTTGCTCTGCTGATGGCTCAAGATGTACCTCTGTAATTGTAACACGATTACTTTCTGAATTATCAGGATTTAATAATTGTCTTGACACAACGCCAATATTTTGTAAATTTTTAATTTCATCTTTATTTATAATTCCATCATTACTTCATCCTAAGTTTGCATTGATTTCTTTGATTATCTCAACAACCTCAATATCACCATTAACCAATATTTCGTTTATCGGTGCTTTGCCATATTTATTCGGTTCGTTGTTCCAATATTTTTCGGCAAACAATAAATTTTCATGTTCATTTAATGTTGCATCAAAGCAGTTATATGAATCGCCAACAAATTTATTACCTTCAATTTTCAGTTTAACTATTGAATATGTAGGTCTGCCCCAATTTACAAATGATTCTGCCCATTGTTCAGCCTCTGCAATAGTTCCAGAAACATAAAGACAACTCATTCTTGATGGTGATTCAGGACATATTATCTGCCTTACTTTTTCAAGAGCTAATTCTCGCAAGGCAACTCTTGTATGATGCTCAAGTGTATCCACATTGAATTTACCAGGATTAGAATATATTTCATTAACCATATCCAATTTTTCACACACTCTTTTATAAACGCCGTTATGATTTGTTTCGTTAAAAACAATTTTCTGACCAACACTCATAGGCTTATCTGTTACAGTATGATAAGCAAAAAATTCATTCATTATTTTTCCTTTTAAATACTTCAAAAATTTTATTAACACCATCTATTAATTTAATTATACAATAAAATCTTATAAAACACAAATTATTTATCAAGTTTGCTCAATGAAAGATTAATCTTTCATATTAAATAGTAAAAGGAGTACCTTCATTGCTGAGGGTACTCCCGATACTTTTGATTTATTGTCTTTATATCTTCAATTTTCTTCTTTTTCTATTTTCAAAATATCTCCCGGTTCACAATCCAGAGCATCGCAAATGGCGGAAAGCGTAGAAAACCGAACGGCTGTAACCTTGTTATTTTTCAATTTTGAAAGATTGACATTCGTGATTCCGACCTTATCTGCCAAATCGTTTAAGGACATTTTTCTGTCCTTCATTACTTCATCCAAATTTAATACAATCCTGCTCATACTTTCACCTTAAAGTAAACCGTCAACATCATTCTGAAGCGCCATACCATATGCAAAATACTGCGACAGGCATATTACTACAAAACCAACAATAACAAATACAAACTCCACACTGCATTCAATATTTTGAGGCAATGCAAGGCGCGAAATAATACTCATAACAAATTCAATAACGGGAATAGAAATAAAGAATATGCCGATTTCTCTTACCATTCTGATATTATCAGGCTGAAACGGCGTTTTTCCTTTTGAAAACCATGTGTTTCCGTTTGCTGTTTTTAAAATCAGTTTAACATTTCTGAAAATCATTGCAAGGTTGCTGTAAACAAAAATCATTGTGATGAAGAAAATGATATATGCCCCTTTTGTCATCGGACTGCCGTCAGCAGACTCCAAAGAAAAACCTGTTGATGTTAAATCAATTGTCGCGCCCGGATTTATATCAGATAAATAGGACAGCCAATCCAGCTTGCCTACTGCTGATATAATTGCCATAACGAATGAAAATGCAGTACCTATCCAAAACACAACCTCTCCTATGCCGGAAATAATTGTCGTTGCTTTATTTAACTTTTTCATAATTAAAACGCTCCTGTTCAAATTCAACAATGATTATGCGCATTTATCGTTTGTCGTTAAAATTATCATATCACGATAAATCTGCTTTGTCAACGTTTTTTATCGTCAAACGATAAATTTTATTAAAACTACATATTTTGCATCACAAAAAATAAATAATTAAGGAGCATCACACGATGCCCCTTCCTAATATATTATGCAATTTCTTCAAGATGCTTTTGCTTTGTTTCCTCAATATATTCAATGATTTGCTCATAGGCATCCTTGAATTTGAAATTAATTGTAATATTGCCGTTTTCGTGAACAAGTATTGACTCAACAAGTTCTGTAAGAATCGGTCTTGTGAGTCTTTCTATTTTGCCGTACTGCTTAAAATGGGTGATAAAATCATTCTCCTGTGTAACGCGATTTGAATCATTCTCAAGTGAATTTTGCAGTTCTGCAATTTTATCATCAAGAGCCTTAATTCGCTCACTTATACCCTCTTTGAGTGTCATATATTCCTCTTTCGTAATTGCACCGCTTTTCCAGTCAGGGTATAAATCCACCATCATATTTTTATACTTATCTCGTTCAGCAACATTTTTATCAAGTGACTTTTGCAATAGATTTGACTGCATACTGTTTTTGCTTTTTGCGTCAATCTTCTCAATAAGTTCGTCAAGTTCAACTGCCGTATCAATCATCGTCTGAATCGTAACAAGAACTGCCTGCTCTAATTTATCAATACGGATTGAATGAGGCGTACACGCACCGTTGTCCATTTTTCTTGATGTCACACAGCGATAATACTTGTATATGCCGTAAGAATGATTGTTGGTCTTTTTGCTCATTGCTCTGTGGCAATCGGCACATTTAACAAAACCTGCGAACAAATCAACCTCTGTCTTTTTCGGTGCGGTTCGTGTATTGCGGTTAAAAAGGCTTTGTGCCTTATCAAAGGTTTCCTTATCAATAATCGGCTCGTGCGTATTCTCAACAATGATCCATTCATCCTTTGGGATAGAACGGCACTGCTTGATTTTATAACTGATTGTGGTGTTCTTACCCTGCACCATATTGCCGATATACATCTGATTTGACAGCATACGGCGAACAGTAGAATCGCACCACAAGCCGTCATTATTTCCGCTTGTGTGCTTATAGTTCCAGCCTTTCATTTTCTTATAGGTTGAGGGATTGGGAATACCAAGTTTATTGAGTTCTTTCGTAATACCGATAATGCTTTTGCCCTCAATAAACCATTTATAAATCTGCCTAACAATCGGCGCAGTTTCTTCATCAATAATCAGCTTGTGGTGGTCATCAGGATTTTTCAGATAGCCATAAGTCGGAAAAGAACCGATAAACTTTCCCTGCTTTCTGCTGACATTCAGCGTACCACGAACATTGACAGAAGTAGTCGCCGCCACACTCTCATTGATAACATTCTGCACACCAACAGTGATACACTTTGTGGCGGCATTCATACTGTTTGAAATTGAATCGACACCGTTATTCAGAGAAATAAAACGCACCTGCAAGCGAGTAAAAACATCATCAAGATAATGTCCTGCATCCGTGTAATTTCTGCCGAAACGGGACAAATCCTTAACAATAACGCAATTAACCTTGCTATCATAAATATCTGCCATCATTCGCTGAAATCCCGGTCTGTCAAAGTTCGTACCGCTCCAGCCGTCATCAATATAGAAATCGTAAAAATCAATATCAGGATGCTGTTTGAGATATTCTTTTAAGATTTCACGCTGCGAGGTTACGGAATAACTCTCCTGCTTATCCCCGTCCTCTTTTGACAAACGAATATAAAGAGCAGCCCGCCAGATGCTTTTTCTCTGAGGCTGCTCCAAAATTTCTTTATACTTATCCATAGCGTACCTCCAAAAAATTCAATCGAATCAATGGCGATATGCAACTTTCTACACAAGCAGATTATAACACATCGCCATATTGTTTTCAATCAGCAAATTTTACTAAATTGACGAAGCAATGTTCACTATGGAATCGGATAAATATTTGTCTCCTGAGCAGTTGATTTTCACACCCACATCGCCCACACGAAACATATACGGATTTTTCACTTCCATAAAATATTTTCTTGTGCGGTTGATAATCGGTTCATCAACATTAATTTTCAGATTCGTAACATCAAGTAAATCATTCGTATTGCAAGTGTTAAAATCTGCTTTTCGGCATTCATCAAGCTGTGATTTTGTAAACATTCTGCCAACACACCTTTCGGCTATTATTGTTGGCATATAATGTAATTTTATGCTGTCAATATTTACAACTTTTCCCAGTATAAATTCCTCCTTTTTGATTTTGTTCTGCATAATGCAAATCTTGATGCTGTGTGCTCAGTTTTTCTTCTTTCTCTTCAAATAATTTTTTATCAAAACACCTCAATATACGAAATTTCATCAATATATCCTGTTATTTTTCTGACAACTCATAAGTTGTTACAATATTAATCAAAAGAAAAAGCCGTTTACACAAGTGAGTAACACAGACAAGCAGATCCATTCAGCTTTGCCTGCATAGTGTGTTTACTCACTATGTAAACGACTTAATTTAAGTCTGTATGTTAAAATTATCAACTGTCTTTTAAGGCGAGTTGATTATATATTGGTACTCTTCATACCGAATAAAAACATAAACACATATTCAATTTATATTGAGATATTAGCAAATATTTTCAGCTATGTCAATGAAAAAATCATAATTCAATATCTGAATTATCTGTCCAAAGTTCGCACTGATGAATAACAACATCAACTGCATCCTGAACTTCATCAGGTGGATATTTGTGATGTTTCAGCAATCGTTTAACCATTCTGCGCATATTTGCCCTTGATGATTCCTTGTTTTGCCAATCAATAGTTCTGTTCTTTCTGAGCATGTCTGTAAGCTCTCTTGTAATGGCAATTAGCTCATCATTTTCATAAAAATCCTTAATTGCCTTCGGCTTTGTTAAGGCATCATAAAAAGCAAGTTCTTCTGAACTAAGTCCCATTTCATTGCCGGCATCCTGCTCATTCTTTAACTGAGCAGCAAGTTCGAGCAATTCCTGAAATACTTCTGTGCTTGTTTTTAAACCATTAAGATATGCATTCACTGTCCTTTGATACATATCTTTAAACTTTTCCGACTTAACAATATTCGTTCTGTTGAATACAACAAGCTGGTCATTAATAAGTCTTTTCAAAATCTCCAAAGCCAGATTTTTCTGCTTGATTTTTTGAAGTTCAGCAAGAAATTTCGGATCAAATAACGAGAAAGTATCTTTCTTCTCAACAGTTAATTTCTCAACACCCGTTGTTTCAATACTTGCTTTTAACAATTCATTTATTCTGTCGTTAATTTCATAATAGGAATATCTCGGGCCACTCTCTCCGTCTTCCATTGTAATGCGGACAAGCGTTGTTCTGACTGCCTCAAAATATGCAGCCTCCAAGCGTTTATCTTCATCAACTATACTTGCGCAGAGAGAAATTGCTCTTTTTAATCCCAAGGCTACTTTTAGGAAATCTTCTTTATCCTGCATTTTTTCATAATCCAACAGAAAATTCACACCATCGGAAATAGCCTGAGCCTTAGCTAATTTCGAGTCGGAATAGAATCCTTCATAACTAAATTCATAAAATATATCCTGGCAAATTTCGAGTTTTTCAAGGAACTTAGGATAAGCAATTTTAGCGATATTTGTATCGCCATAGTTTTCTCTATCCTTTTTGGTATAATCGTTCATTGCCTGCTTCAAAGCTGATGCTATACCAACATAATCGACTATTAATCCGCCTTCTTTGTCTTTATAAACACGGTTGACTCTTGCTATTGCATGCATAAGATTATGACCGTTCATAGGCTTGTACACATACATTGTTGCAAGTGACGGAACATCGAATCCTGTAAGCCACATATCACAAACAATGGCAATTTTCATTGGATCATCGTCATTCTTAAACTTTCTTGCAAGCTCTTCTTTATATGATTTGTTGCCGATTACAGAATGCCATTCCTCTGGGTCTTTATTGCTGTTCGTCAATACAACCTTAACTTTTTCATTCCAATTAGGTCTGAGCTCTAAAATCTTATAATAGATTTTCATAGCAATAGCTCTTGAATATGCAACAATCATTGCTTTACCCGTTAATAACTCAGCACGATAATTTTCATAATGATCAATAATATCATTAACAAGTGAATTGATTGTTTCATCAGCACCAAGAACAGCTTCCATTTTGCTGAGCTGCTTTTTGCTTTTTTCTATGTTATATGGTTCTGCAGCTTCTGCCATACGGTCATATTCCGCATCAATCATATTAACTACTTCTTCGTTAAGTTTAAGTTTTACAACTCGGCTTTCGTAATAAACAGGACGGGTAGCACCATCCTCTACAGCCTGTGTCATATCATAAATATCAATATAATCGCCGAATACTTCTCTTGTGCTGCGGTCCTTTTGAGAAATCGGAGTACCCGTAAAGCCAATAAAGGTAGCATTGGGCAAATTGTTTCGAATAATACGAGCTGCACCTACAACAATGTGAGCTTCTTTTTCGCCTTTTTCATTCGTCTTGGTAACTACTTTTTCCTCAAGTCCATACTGTCCCCTATGAGCTTCATCAGCCATAACAATAATGTTTTTTCTTTTAGAAAGCGGTTCATCAAGTTCCTCAAACTTCTGCATAGTGGTAAAAATAATACCATTAGCTTGTCTGTTATTAAGAAGTTCTGTAAGATTTTCTCTACTCTGTGCATGCATTGATGTCTGACGCAAAAAATCTTTGCACTTTACAAATTGACCGTAAAGCTGATCGTCCAAATCATTTCTATCGGTAATTACAACTATGGTCGGACTGTTAAGTGCCTTTTGCAATAATCCGGCATAAAAAACCATAGACAGTGATTTGCCACTGCCCTGCGTATGCCAGAACACACCACCCTTACCATCGGTAACGGTGGCTTTTCTTGTTGACTCAACAGCTTTATTTACAGCAAAATACTGATGATACCCTGCAAGAATTTTTATATCATCTTTTCCGTCTGACGAAAAACAGATAAAATTATGAATAATATCTAACAATCTGTTTTTCTCAAACATACCTTTAAACAATGTCTGAAAATCTGCAAACTGAGTAGTTTCATAATTTCCGTCAACAGATTTCCAATCCATAAAACGAGTCAGTGGTGATGTAATCGTTCCTGCTTTTGTATTGGTCTGATCACTGATAATACAAAACGCATTGTATGTAAATAAATCAGGAATTTTATCTATATAGTTTCTAATCTGATTATACGCATCTCGATAGCCGACAACATCTCTTGATGGTGATTTCAACTCAATAACAACGATAGGTAAGCCATTTAAAAATACAATGACATCAGGTCTTTTGTTATCTCTTCCGTGTTCAACAGTCCATTGATTAGATATATAAAAGGTGTTATTCTCAGGTTTATCGTAATCAACAATTTTTACTATTGCTGACTTTTCCTCGCCATTATCAAGATAATTTACAGAAATGCCATTTTGAAGATAATCCATAAATACGATATTCTTTTGAATAACTGAACCATTTTCAAAATTCTGAAGTTTTTTAATTGCTTCCTCAACAGCAGCATAAGGCAAATCACGATTTATGTTTTCAATGCTTGAGAACAGTATATCTTCATACAAAGGATTTTTGTAATCACGCACAACATCAGGGCCATAAACATAGTCATAGCCCAAATTCTGATATAATTCAATTATCGCCTGTTCATATTCATCTTCTGTAAATGGCATAATAAATCCTCTTAAATCTTAACTATAATATTTTTATTTAAACAATACATTTTTTATTTTAGAAAGAAAATTATCTTTAGAACGATAATCACTTGAAGTTTTTGCTAGTGTGAAATTATATCTTTGATCACCTTTATATGTAAGTTTATAATGATCTCCATCAATAATTTCAAATCCATTCTCACACAATGCTCTTTTTTGATTTCTAGTTAAATCATTGTTATTTCCAATAGCATTTTTTATATTCTCAATTATCTGCTCAGGATTATGGCTAATTGCATTTTGCTGCAACAAGCTATTTAAAACATGAAACTTTCTTCTTTCTTTTTGATTTGGATCAGAACACATTTTATCAATTTCTTGCTTTATTAGATTTAAAACAATATCGTTCAACTCACCTTCATATAAGTCAACTTCTTGCGTTTCTAAAAAAACAGCTGTTTTTTTATTTTCATCTTTATTATAACTATATTCAAATGATTGTACTTTAAGTTTCAATCTTGATACTTCATCTTCTAAATCTTCAATACGCAATTTTGCATTTTTCAAATTTTCTTCAGTATCTTTTAAAATATTTTCACTCAATTCTATGAGATCTTTGTCTTCTTTATTTTTTAATTGCAGATGATTATACTGAATTTTATTCCACGATAAAGAATCATCAATTTTTCCTAAAATTAATCGACTATATACGGCATTTGAAATCTCATATCTTATCTGATTGCCATTTTTATAAAATGAAGGAATTATTCTATTACTATAGTCTTTTCCATAATATATTTGTATTGCTCCATTATAAGGATTTTTTCCACCTGTAAGTTCCTTGAGCAATTGGCTTGTCCTGTAATTTTTTTCAACTAATACATGAGCTACTCCTGCTAAATCTTTGGCAAGTTCACTACAATTAACTTTATGCTTACCATCAAAAAAAGAGGTCGAGACATAAACAATAGGCATCATATATTCAACTTTTGAATTAATTATATCACTAATTAATTCTATATTATCCTCTTCTATATATGTAAAGCGATCACATATTTTTAATCCGTTATCTAATCCACCAAACCCATCCGTTATTATTTTCTTTAATAAATATGGTCTATTAAACTCTTTTGGAAATTTATCAGTAATTTTTTCTGTTTCACTATATAATTGAACAGAAAGAATTCTATTTTTATTTTTTGTTGTTAATATATAATCATTTGTCCATATTACTTGATTGTCTCTGTTTATAAGATGCACTGCAACAGTGTCTTCTTTATCGTATCTGCTTATATTTATAGTTTGTTTATCATCATTACTTTTATTAAAATAATCATTTTGCTTATTCCAAATTAAATTTTCGAATGAATAATGAGGACTACCATTTAGCCAGTCAAAAACCATATCTATGAATTTTTCATTTGTTAGTTCCTCTGAAACACATAAATTAGTTGAAAATCTTAACATTTATTATTCCTCTTTTCATTTTAATTTACTATTATAAACGATAATTTAGAGCAGCAAGCAGACGCTTTGTACCAAACATTCTTTTCACCCAAATCTGGAACGAAAGGTAAAAAAGTTACTTTGGATGAGTATTGCTCAATTTTTACAGGCAAGAAGAACGCAAATGCATCTATTGCTGGTGGCAAATATAAATTCTTTACTTGTGCACCTGACGCACTTCAAATTGATACTTATATTTTTGATGGAAATGCAATTATTGTATCAGGCAATGGAGCATATACTGGGCGAACCCGTTTTTTTAGTGGCAAGTTCGACCTTTACCAAAGAACATATGCGTGTACTCTACTCGACGGCTTGAATTCTGATTATATATTTCCTCTATACTGGTTCGTTAAACTGGAACTCAGCAAAAAGATTATGGGTGGAACACGTGGCTCAGCAATCCCTTATATCGTTATGAACGATTTAGCAAAGTTCGAGTTCATATATAACGAGGAAACATTTACAGAATATATGCCGATATTCAAAAGTTTGACAGAAGCAATCCAAGCAAATGAATTTGAGAATGAAAATCTTGCCCAAATTCGTGATTCATTACTTCCGAAACTAATGTCCGGTGAACTCGATGTATCCGAAATAGATATTTAAGCCGCTAAATTATCGTTTATCGCATTACTTAATTCTATTTTTTTATCCAAATCGCTTAATATTGATGTAATTTTCTCTTGGGTTTCAAGACTCGGTATTTCAACTTCAATACTATCAAAAGTATCGCGAGTAATAGTATCAAATACAGAACCATGAGTATTCTTTTTCAATGCACAAATATTGTGTTTAACCAAATAATACAAATAGTCACTTGTTACTATATCTGTCTTTGCTCTCAAACCATAGCAAGACTGGTTGAATGCCATTGGAAAAGGAACTGTTGCCATTTCGCCAACTGTACCCCTCGCGGAAATAATAATATCGCCTTTATCTAACATCTTCGTCGATGAGTTTTCCAGACCTAATTCCGTAATCGTTTTTCAGTTTTATATACATATCTATTATCATTATTGAAGTCTTTTACCGAAAGCCACGGTATATTTCCATTCCAATATTCGGGTTTTGATGTTTTTGGAGTACCTCCCCCAATCAAAATCATTACTTCTGACAACCTATATCTCATACCCAATAGCTCCTAATTTTTTGCGGATTTCATCTTCCAGTTCATGAGACTTGGCAAACATAGTTGAAAGCTCAGAAGTTAAGCGTTCCATTTTTTCTTCAAACGGTTCACTATCTTCTTTCTGCTCTTTTATACCAACATAACGACCGGGAGTAAGAATATAATCCTGAGCAGCAATTTCCTGCGTAGTTGCGACTTTACAAAATCCTTTTTCATCTTCAAGTGTTCCGTTTTGAAACTGCTCAAAAACATCAGCTAACTTTTGAATATCCTCATCCTTAAAATCACGATGCTTACGATCAACCATATAACCCATTTCACAGGCATCAATAAATAATGTTTTACCTTTTTGCTTTTTATTCTTTGTGATAAACCAGAGTGTAACAGGAATCGTTACACTATAGAAAAGCTGCGTAGGCATGGCAATAATGCCTTCAACTAAATCATCCTCAACAATGTTCTTCCTTATTTTACCCTCACCACTTGTCTGAGATGACAATGCACCATTAGCAAGGACAAGACCTATTTTTCCATATGGTGCAAGGTGATGAATCATATGTTGAATCCAAGCAAAGTTTGCATTTCCGGATGGCGGAGCACCATATTTCCAGCGTACATCATCTTTTAAATGGTCAGCTCCCCAGTTAGAAAGATTGAACGGAGGATTTGCCATAATAAAATCAAACTTCTGATTTTTATGTAAGTCATTATAGAAAGTATCTGCATGATGAGGACCAAGATTTGCATCAATACCACGAATAGCCATATTGATTTTTGCCATTTTCCATGTATCGGAATTAGATTCCTGACCATAAACCGCAACTCTGTCAATAGAACCACTATGTGCATCAATAAACTTTGCAGACTGAACAAACATACCACCCGAACCGCAGCAAGGGTCATATACTCGGCAATCTTCAAAAGGCTTGAGTATTTCAACAATCGTCTTAACTATGCTGGATGGTGTATAGAATTCTCCTCCTTTAACTCCTTCATGAGCTGCAAACTGGGCAATACAATACTCATATGTTCTGCCAAGCAAATCTTTATCATTGCCCTGCTCGTACATATTGATATTTGTAAATATATCTACAACTTCGCCTAAAACACGCTTGTCCAAATCAGGATTAGCATAGATTTTAGGAAGAACATTTTTCAAACTTTCATTTTCTTTTTCAATTGCACGCATGGCATTATCCAAAACCATTCCGATTTCAGGACTATGTGCTGCATCTGCAATTTTGCTCCATCTTGCTTCTTCAGGAACGAAAAACACATTTTCCGCAATATATTCATCAGGATCATTTTCAAACCCTTCACCTTCAGATACGAGTTCGTTATATCTTTTTTCAAATGCACCTGAAACATATTTTAAAAATATTAAGCCAATAATAACTTTTCGGTAATCAGCAGCAGGAATATGCCCCCACAATACACAAGCCGCATCCCATATTTCTTTTTCAAAACCAATATTTGTATTATTTTTCTCAGCCATAATTCGACCTCACTTAGTAATATATGGTTTTATTATAACACAACCGATAGTTTGCTACAAGAATAAACAAAAAGCTTTATATTTTTCAGTACTTTGTATAATTGCACAAAAGCCGTTCAAATCGAACGGCTTTTGATTTTTTGAATTTTTAAAGGATAACTATTTGTTATCAAAAGG
>X363_Desmarests_Spiny_Pocket_Mouse__coassemble_199_pt1 | contig 46051 bp, 48 predicted proteins | sample X363_Desmarests_Spiny_Pocket_Mouse__metabat2_high_PE_020 | metagenome-assembled genome bin X363_Desmarests_Spiny_Pocket_Mouse
TTCCCATTAAAAATATGCACCTCCTAAAGTGTCTAACTTTTGGGGTGCATATCAAGCATTTCCCGTGGCTTTTTATTATACATTATCATCAAAATACAATTTTGCGCATTGCAATAACTGAAATTTTCTGACATAGTTTTTATTCTTTAATCTGTTTCGTAAATTTCTTTAGCCATACGAAAGGCTGCCCACGCCTTAGGCCATCCTGCATAAAACGCTGCATGAGTTAAAATTTCAGCCATTTCTTCTGCTGTTATTCCGTGATTTTTTGCGTTTTGAATATGAAATTTCAGGGAACCGTCCAGTATACCGCTTGACATTAATGCTGTTACGGTTACCATGCTTCTGTCCCTTGCCGATAGCTTATCCTCGCTTGACCATACTTCACCGAATAAAACATCGTCATTAAGCTCTGCAAATTTCGGCGCAAAGCTTCCAAGCTCATCTCTTCCGGCTGTTACCTTAGCCATTATTCTTCCTCCTATTATTTAAGATTATTGTATTCTTCATCAGAAACTGCTTCAAGCCATTCATTTGAAGCGTTTTCAGCAGGTACTTCAACTGCAAGATGTGAAAACCAGCTGTCAGGTGCTGCTCCGTGCCAGTGCTTAACCTCAGGCGGAATATTTATAACATCTCCCGGTTTCATTATCTGAGCAGGCTTACCCCATTCCTGATAATATCCCCTGCCGGCAGTGCAAAGCAAAATCTGTCCGCCGTTATGATGAATATGCCAGCTGTTTCTGCAGCCGGGCTCAAAGGTTACATTTGCAATACCGACACACTCTGTTGAAAGCATTTTCAAATAGCTTTGACCGATAAAGTATTGTGCATAAGCGTCGTTTTTATCTCCAAGCGGAAATATCTGTTTAAATTCATCAGCATTCATCTATTTTTCTCCTTTTTATATGTTCAGATTTTTAATCCACGCAGATAAATCATTTTCAGATATTCTGCCGTTTAAGAGCTTACCCTCAATTATATTTGCCGAAGGCGAAACACTTGATTTAAGTTCCTGAACTGTTTTGCCAAATCCGCTGCCGCCGCTTGTGGCAAATAAAACTATACTTTTGTCTGAAAAATCATAGCTTTCAAGAAACGTATTTATTATGGTTGGTGCAACATACCACCATATAGGAAAGCCTATAAAAATCACATCATAAGCTTCCACTCCTGCATTTTTATCAGCGATTGCAGGACGATATGATTTATTCTTCATTTCTTTCGAGCTGCGTGAATTTTTATCGGTCCAGTTCAGATCCGCCTTTGTGTAAGGAATTTCAGGCTTGATTTCATATAAATCCGCCTCTGCCGCCTTTGCAAGTTTTTTTGCTGCATCAGCCGTTACACCGCTTGCACTGAAATATGCCACTAATTTTTTATTCATATATTTTTCTCCTTAATACATTAATTTATTGCTCTTATATTTTTTCATTACCTCAAAATTATTTTATCAATCTGCTTTTTGATTTTAAAAATTCACTGATATAATAGGAAGCAGATACAAACAGTCCCATAATTGCAATATATTCAATATAAAATACTAATGGTGCTTCATTAAAATCCAAAAAGGCAAACCGGGATTTTAAAAACATATAATCAGTAAAATCTCTTTTTATAAAAGCATATATGCCGAATACGGATACAATAATACTTATTGCAATAAAAATTACTTTAGCATTTTTATTTTTCCGCATTGCTTTCTGCAATAAAGACTTAATATGCAAGCCGATATGCAGCGAAATAATAACAAAGCTCCAGTGTGAAGCAGACAGATGAATAAGCCTTGCAAAAGACATACCTTTATTTATATCTGAAAAAGCAAATATATGCTTTGACATCATAATTCCGCTTGCCATTAGTCCTATAATGCATATCATAAGCAAAACATTAAGCACAAGAGCAAATATACGATACGGTGAATATTTACCCTTGAAGATTGCTTTATACCAATTAAAATTCAATATGTTATGAACTGCAAACAGCAGCAATAATACTATGCCGAATATTTCGTGTAAAAAATCACTCCATAATGCGTAACCCATAGACAACAGTAAAATCACTGTCATAAAAATATCAGCCGCAATTCCGATAAGCTTTTTTAATTTCATAAAACACCTTATCCGATATTAAGACTGTCAACCCATTCCTGTACCTGCTTTTCAGCACCGACTGCACCTGATGCACCGATATGAAGACCGTTATCAATAACTATTGCATTTGGTTCAAGCTCTTTCATATCATTGATTGAATCTGAAAAGGCACTGCCGCCTGATGTGCAGAACGGGATAATTGTTTTGCCGCTAAAATCATACTCATCAAAAAAGCTTTGCATAACCATAGGCATTCCATACCACCAATTCGGATATCCGATAAAAACAGTATCATAAGCATCAAAATTATCAATATGATTAGCGATTTCAGGCTTTACATTGTTGTTTTTTTCTGCCTGACCGACATTGATTGTTTCATCATAGGATGACGGATACTTTTCTTTTGTGATGATGGAAAAAACATCTGCACCTGTTGCTTTTACTATATAGTCTGCAACCAAACCGGTATTTCCTGTTACCTTGCCGTTGAGCATCTGAATACTTGCAGATGCTGATACATCAGCATTTACAGATAAATCAGCATTTTCACCGTATGAAAAGTAAGCAACCAATATTTTGCTGTTCTGACTTATGCTGTTTTCCGAATGTGATTCTGTCTGCTGCTCACTTGTTGGTGCACTTATATTTGCGGGTGCTGTTGTTTCTCCCTCTTTTGTCCCTGCACAGGCAGCTAATGATAATACCAATAGCAATGCAAGAATAATTGATGTAAATTTTTTCATTAAAAAAATCCTCCTGAAATAATATTTCTTATAATTAATCACTTACATATTTTATGAATATAGTAATCAATCTGATCAAGCAGCTGTTGTTTTTTATGTATATCATTCAACAGCTTGCAGCGCTTTAGTTTTAAAAATCTTATTTTTTCAGCATCAGTAAAATTCAATTTTTCTATGGTATCAAGAATATCTTTTATACTTTCCATAAATTAACTCCAAAAGAAAAAGTGCAGGACATTTCCTACACTTTCATTATAGCTATGAATTTGTAATATATCAAATACTTAGTTTTTATGCCTTATCTATGCCTAAAAAGCATTTTGCGTATTTAATAAATTTTGTTGCCGCAGGACTGAAAGGCTGATGCCTTTTCCACGCAAGCACGCTTGTTGCTGTTAATGCCGGCGATAAAGGTCTGTATATTATTTTGTTTTTATCCCAGAACGGAACTGCTCCTTCAATTACAACTGAGTACGCCAGCCCTTTGCTGACCATTATTGCGGCATTTGTACTTAAATTACTTGTAAATCTTACATTTAAATTCTTATAGTAATCGCCAAACCAGCTTGCAAGTTCATTCTGTACGCTCATTCTTCTTGGCAGTATAAGCGGAAGGTCAGCCAAATTTTCCGGTGTTACAAATTCTTTTTTACTGAGAGGATCATCAGGCTTCATAAGCACAACCCATTTTTCTTTTATTGACAAACGAATAAAATCATATTTTTCTATATCAACAGGCTCTATAAGCAAACCGACATCTACCAAGCCTTTATCCATTTGTTCCTTGACCTGATCTGCTGTTGCCGTAAAAATATCAAAAGTAACATAAGGATATTTTTCATTAAATTGCGAAATAAGTTTTGGCAGCATTTGAACAGACTGACTTTCTCCGCATCCTATTGTAATTTTCCCTTCAATCCGTTCTTCACTTTCCAGCAGTTCCTACTCGGTTTTATCGACGAGAGAAAGTATTTCTTCCGCTCTTCTGCGCAGCAGTATACCTTCATCTGTTAAAGTAATTTTTCTTGCACCTCTGATAAAAAGCTTAACTCCGATTTCATCTTCCATTTGTGCAAGCTGCCGGCTCAAAGTAGGCTGAGTTATATGCAAAACCTCTGCCGCTTTGGTTATACTCTCTTCACGTACTACTGTCAAAAAGTATTTTAAAACTCTTATTTCCATAAAATCACTTCCATACGAATTATAAATGATTATATCATATATATGCCTTATAAGCAATCTGATTATACAAAAGACGGTACAGTCCTTCGACTGTACCGTCTCAGCGTGTAGAAAAAGTCAATTTTTAGATTTCTACACGCTGGGGACTGTTGAGAAATGGAACTGAATTTCGTATTTTGTGAGGATTGCTGTACAATGGTACCGCTTCCGAGCAAAAGACGGAAAACGCAAAAAATGGCTTAAACTCGATGTTTAAGCCATTTTTCCATATGCTGTTGTAGTAATATAATGTCGGGCGGATGATATCCGCCCCTACGATAAGAATATCATTAAATTATTTCTTTTGCGTGGTTCAGACCATTTTATTGACAGTCTAAGACGGCACAGTCCTTCGACTGTACCGTCTTCATACATAAAGCTTCGTTACTTCACTGATGCTTTACTCATTATTATTTATAATAACTTATTTCAGCAATGAACGATACATTTTAATGTATTCATTAGCACTTTTTCCCCAGCTCATATCGCAGTCCAGTGCACGCTTAACAAGAGTGCTCCAGCCCTCTGTATGATAAGCATCATCTGCCCGGTAAATAGCACCAAGCATATCATACGCATCATAGGTTTTGAAGGTGAAACCGTTACCCTCTCCGTCACCGCAATCGGTGATAGAGTCCTTAAGTCCGCCTGTTTCACGGACAATAGGCAATGTACCATAACGCAGTGCAACCATCTGTGACAGACCGCAAGGCTCGCTCTTGCTCGGCATAAGAAACATATCGGCACCTGCATAAATTTTTCTTGCAAGATCAGGAACAAAACCAATAGTAATTCCGACCTTATTCGGATATTTATCGTGAAGATAGCGGAAGAAGTTTTCATACTGCCACTCACCGCTGCCGAGAACAACGTACTGAATATTTCTTTCGCAAAGGCTCTTTTCAAGCACCTCTTTCATAAGGTCAACGCCCTTATGACCTACAAGACGTGAAACTATGCCGATTACAGGAACATTCGGGTCAACATTAAGACCCATCATTTTCTGCAGCTCTTCCTTATTCTTCGCCTTGCCGCTGAAATCATCGGAATTATAATTAGCCCATATATCCTTGTCTGTTTCAGGATTATAGCCGTCAACATCAATACCATTGAGAATACCGCAAAGTTTCCAGCTGCGCTGATTTAAAATAGGGTCAAGACCATGGCTGAACCACGGGTCAAGAATTTCCTTTGCATAGCTTGGTGAAACAGTTGTAACCTTATTGGCACATTCAATACCTGCCTTCATAAAGTTAACAAGTCCATCATAAAGAATCAGATTATTGTGCTCAGGCGCAATACCGAGAACGTCATTAAGAAGCTCATTACCGTATTTGCCCTGATACTGAATATTGTGAATAGTGAAAACGGTTTTAATATTTTCAAAACCCATTCTGTTAGCATAATAACAGCTGTAATAAAGCGGAGTCAGTGCACTCTGCCAGTCGTTACAGTGAATAATATCAGGCTTCCAGTCAATAACGGGAATTATCTCAAGCACTGCCCTTGCAAAGAAAGCAAAACGCTCTGCATCATCATAGTGACCGTAAATTCCGTCACGCTTGAAATAATACTGATTGTCAAGAAAATAATATATAACACCGTTTGCCTTTGCCTCAAACACACCGCAGTACTGTCTGCGCCATGAAACAGGCACTGAAATTGAAGTGATAAACTTCATTTTATCCTTATATTCCTGCTTGATGCTGTCATAAAGAGGCATAACAACACGGCAGCCTATAAGCCTTTTTCTGAGTGCAACAGGCAGTGAGCCTGCTACATCACCGAGTCCTCCCGAAGCCATAAAGGGCAACGCCTCAGATGCAACATATAATACCTTCATCCTGTTAAACCTCCTAAATTCTTGTGTCCTTTGACAGGCAAATAGGGAATGTATCAGCACCTGATAATTCAACACCGTTTTTGATATTTACATTTTTATCTGCAATAACACAGGTGATTTTTGAATTTTCGCCTACAACTGTATCCTGCATAAGAATTGAATTTTTAACAACAGCACCCTTGCCTATTTTAACGCCCTTGAAAACAATGCAGTTTTCAACCTGACCTTCAATAATACAGCCGTCTGCAACAAGACTGTTTTTAAGAGATGACTCAACACCGTAGATTGCAGGCATATCATCACGCTCTTTGGTTGAAATTGTGTGCTTAAAGAGTTTCTTTCTGTTTTCTTTTTCAAGAATTGACATTGAAATGTCATAATAGCTCTGCACTGAATCAATAGTGCCTACAAAGCTGTCAGTTGCATCATAAGCATGAATTTTAAGCTTATCAACATTTGACATAATAATATTTCGCTGATAGGAAATTTCATTTTTTGAATGAGCTGCGGAAACAAGGGTTTCAAGCAGATACTTTTTCATAATCATAACATTACAGGAATAGAAAACATCCTCATCAGTATCCTTATCAAGACTCATTTCAGTAATTCTTCCGTCATCATCAACCTTATCAAAGCAGAGCACTGAGCCGATATTCTTAGGCATTTTTCCCTTTACGCCGAGTATTGTAATATCAGCACCGCTCTCCTCGTGTGCATTGAACAAATCATTATAATCTGCTGAAAGAATATGATTGCAGTCGCTCATCAGAACATAGGTCTGATTTGACTGATTCAGAAAGCCCATATTGCCGTAGATTGCATCAATTCTGTTACCCCACATTTTTGCACTGCCAAGTGAAAACGGAGGGAGAAGATACAGACCGTCATTTTTTCTGTTTAAATCCCACGGCTTGCCTGTGCCTACATGGTCCATAAGCGACTGGAAGTTTGCATTTGTAACAACACCGATTTTAGCAACACCGCTGTCAACCATATTTGAAAGCGGAAAGTCAATAAGACGATAGCGTGAGCAGAATGGAACTGAGCCCATAGTTCTCATAGCAGTAAGGCTGTCGAGAGCCTCCTCGTGAATATTCGCAAAAACAATACCTAATACCTTTTTACCGTTCATTACAATCAAACCTCCTCTCCCGATTTAATCATTACCCCGGGGGCAACATACTGACCCTTGGTAATTCTTGCACCTGCACCGATAACGGGAATACCCCATTCCTCAGGATTTTCAAGCATTTCCGGAATTTCGCCGACCTTGGCGTCCTCCTCAATCACTGCATTTTCAGCAACGATTGAATAATAAACCTTTGCACCCTTTTTAATGGTTGCACCCGGCATAACGACGCTGTATCTGATATCGGCATCCTCCTCAACTGTAACATTTGAGGAAATAACGCTGTAGTCCACATTACCCTCAATCTCACAGCCCTCGCTGATTGATGAATTTTCAACGACAGCATTCTTGCCGATATAGTGAGGCGGAGCAAGAGGATTTCGTGAATAAATTCTCCAGCTTGTATCGCTCAAATCAAGGTCAACATTCGGATTGATGATATCAAGATTAGCCTCCCACAGAGAGTCGATTGTGCCTACATCCTTCCAGTAGCCTTTAAACGGGAATGCAAACATACGCTCACCTGCGTCAAGCATTGTCGGAATAATATTTTTACCGAAATCATTTGCTGAGCCTTCGGTATTTTCATCCTGAATCAGGTACTTTTTAAGTTTATCCCAACTGAATACATACACGCCCATAGATGCTTTATTGCTCTTAGGCTGGGCAGGCTTCTCAGCAAACTCATAGATTTCATCATTATCCTTTGTTGCAAGAATACCGAAGCGTGATGCCTCATCCCACGGAACCTCAAGCACAGCGATTGTGCAGGCAGCATCATTCTTTTTGTGAAAATCAACCATTTTTGCATAATCCATTTTATAAATATGGTCACCTGAAAGAATCACAACATACTCAGGGTCATATTTTTCAATGAAATTGATATTCTGATAAATTGCATTTGCAGTGCCCTTATACCACTCTGCACCGCCGATAGCCTCATATGGTGACAAAATATGAATACCGCCGTGCTGTCTGTCAAGATCCCACGGCTGACCATTGCCGAGATAATCGTTCAGTTCAAGGGGCTGATACTGGGTCAGCACACCGACTGTATAGATACCGCTGTTAACGCAGTTTGAAAGCGGGAAGTCAATTATTCTGTAATTTCCGCCGTAGGGTACTGCGGGCTTGGCAATGTTTTTTGTTAAAACTCCAAGACGGCTGCCCTGTCCGCCTGCTAAGAGCATTGCAACAACCTTATTTTTTTGTGCCATTTTTTATCTCCTTTGATTTATTTGTGTTTTTATTTACAGCAGTTTTTTTTGCTTCTGTCTTTTCAAGATAGATTGCAGAAAGTCCGCTGAGCTTAAGACCGATACTTTCATCACAGCCGTTCATAGGCTTATTCTTCGATTTATAAGTACCTGACAATCTTGCTTTTTCACCGCCGTACTTTGAAAGCGAGGTGTCAAAAATTGTTTTATATGTGCCCTTTTCGGGAACACCGATTCTGTACTCGTCAAAGCTGTTCGGCGTAAAATTGAACACTGCAATAATTTCCTTACCCGACTTATCAATTCGTCTGAAGGCAATTACCGAATTTGCATTGTCCTCGCTGGAAATCCACTGAAAGCCCTCCCAGCTGTAATCAACCTGCCAGAGAGCAGGTGTTTTTTTATAGAATTTATTAAGCTCCCTTGTGAAATCCTGAAGCTTTTTGTGCTTGTCATAATCAAGCAGCAGCCAGTCAAGACCCTGCTTGTAATTCCACTCAATAAACTGACCGAATTCGCTGCCCATAAACAAAAGCTTTTTGCCCGGATGAGCAAACATATAAGCAAGAAACAGCCTGATACCGCTGAATTTCATATCATAATCGCCGGGCATCTTATTAATAAGACTTGCCTTGCCGTGAACAACCTCATCATGACTTATAGGCAGAACAAAGTTTTCACTGAAAGCATAGAAAAAGCTGAATGTGATGCAGTTATGATTGCCCTTTCTGAACAGCGGGTCCATAGATGTGTAACGAAGCATATCGTTCATCCAGCCCATATTCCACTTGAAATTAAAGCCAAGACCTCCGATATCTGTAGGCATTGTTATCATAGGCCATGCAGTTGACTCCTCGGCAATCATCATAACCTCGCCGTGCTCTTTAAACATTGCACAGTTAAGCTCTTTAAAGAACTCGACAGCCTCAAGATTTTCTCTTCCGCCGTGCTTGTTAGGTATCCACTCGCCGTTTTCCCTGCCGTAATCAAGATAAAGCATTGATGCAACAGCATCAACTCTCAGTCCGTCAAAATGGAATTTATCAACCCAGTACATAGCAGAAGAAATAAGGAAGGACTTAACCTCGTTTTTACCGTAGTCAAATACCCTTGTGCCCCACTCCTTATGCTCGCCCTTTTTCGGGTCTGAATATTCATAGGTGCACTCACCGTCAAATTCATAAAGACCATATGCATCCTTAGGGAAATGAGCGGGCACCCAGTCAAGAATAACACCTATATCCGCCTTATGACAGCAGTCGATAAAGTACATTAAATCATCAGGTGTGCCGTAACGTGACGTCGGTGCAAAATAGCCTGTTACCTGATAGCCCCACGAGCCGTCAAAGGGATATTCCATAACAGGCAGCATTTCAATGTGGGTATATCCCATATCCTTAACATAGGGAACAAGCTCGTCTGCCATTTGCCTGTAAGACAGAAAATCACCGTTTTCGTGCTGCTTCCATGAACCGAAATGAATCTCATAAATATTGACGGGTTTTTCAAGTATGTTGCTGCTTTTTGATTTATCATACCACTTTTTGTCCGTCCATTTATATGGTTCACTGTGATAAACCTTTGACGCTGTACCGGGTCTTGTTTCTGCATGGAATGCATAGGGGTCAGCCTTCATAATAACATTGCCTGCCTTTGTTCTGATTGCATATTTATAACAATCAAACTGCAGAACCTCGTCAATGACTGCTTCCCATATTCCCGGTGAAATTTCGGTCATATAATCGGAATCTTCATCCCAATGATTGAAATCACCCGAAACGGAAACTGCAGCAGCGTGCGGTGCCCAGACCCTGAACACAAAGGTATTTCCTTTAATTCTATGACAGCCGAAAAATTCATATGCCTTATAATTCTTTCCGCTGTGAAAAAGATAAAGCGGAAACTCATATTCTTTTTTTAATTTCTCCATTTTTTCATCTCCTTCAGTACTGAAAAATCATTGAATTAAAACCTCATTCAACAAACAAATTACATAATTATCCAAGATATAGCTCTATAATAACATCTTTATTACTAATAATCAAGTTGTTTTTGTATATTTTGTTACAAAAAAAACTCAGGATTTTTCAAAATATGTGTAATTTGTCGCAAAAGTTACTAATTTATTGTTTTTGCTTCAATCAATTTCACAAAAAATACAATAATTAAAATGGTAAAATAGAGCATTTTTGCTATTGAACACTATCATTATAAATGTTATAATGATTAAAAATATATACAGAAAGGTAAAGTTGATGAAGGACATTATCATTGCATATCCTGTTAAGGAAACCGCTATGCAATTACGTTCCCTTTTGGAGAATGAGGGCTTTCATGTTTCACACATCTGTGCCCGCGGCTCAAGCGTGCTCGGAATAGCCCAGACTCTTAATGAGGGTGTTGTTGTGTGCGCTTCAATTCTCAGTGATATGGGTGCAGGTGTCCTTGCAGAAAATCTGCCCTTCGGCTTTGACGTTGTTGCTCTTTCAAAAAACGGTATTCCCGAATATATGGGCAACCTTGTAAGTCTTCCCCTTCCCGTAAACAAAGAGGAATTTATTCAGACGGTTGCAGTTCTTGTAAGTACACGCTCCTCATTTACACAAAGGAATAATGATGACAGCGAGCTTATTTCAAAAGCCAAGCTTATTTTAATGAAAACAAATGATATGGGCGAAATTGCCGCTCACAAATATCTCCAGCAGGAGAGTATGAAAAAGGGCAGAAAAATTACTGAGATAGCAAAAGAAATTATTAACGACTTTACGGAATAGATATATACAGGGTGATAATTTATGAAATTCACAAAAATGCACGGAGCAGGCAACGACTACGTCTATATTGACTGCTTTAAAGAAACCGTCACAAATGAAAGCGAGCTTGCAGTAAAGCTTTCAGACAGACATTTCGGTGTGGGCGGTGACGGAATAATACTTATCAGAAAAGGTACAAAAGCCGATTTTGAAATGGTTATGTACAATGCTGACGGCTCACGCGGAGCAATGTGCGGCAACGGAATACGCTGTGTTGCAAAATATGTTTATGACAACGGATACACAGATAAAACAAGCTTTTCAATAGAATCAATGGGTGCCGTAAAATATATTGACGTTACCGTTGAAAACGGCGAGGTTGTGCTTGCAAAAGTTGATATGGGCGCACCGATATTAAAATCGGCTGACATTCCCGTTAACAGCGAAAACGAAAAGGTTATCAGCGAAAAAATAACTGTTGCCGGCAGAGAGTTTAATATGACCTGCGTTTCAATGGGAAATCCCCACGCTGTTATGTTCATTGACGAGCATCCAAAGGATTTTGACCTTGATTTTTACGGTGCAAAATTTGAATGCAATACAGACATTTTTCCTGACAGAATAAATGCGGAATTTGCTAAAGTAATTGACAGAAAAAATATAGAGATGCGTGTTTTTGAACGCGGTACAGGCGAAACCCTTGCCTGCGGTACAGGCACCTGTGCAACTGTTGTTGCCGCAATCCTTAACGGCTATGTTGACAATGATGTAACAGTTCACCTTCTCGGCGGTGATTTGCAGATTCAGTGGTCAGGCAAGGAAGAGGACAGCGTGTTTATGACAGGACCTGCTGCCACTGTTTTTACAGGCGAAATAGATTTATAAATTATATGGAGGTTTAAAATATATGAAGATTAATGAGAATTTTTTAAAGATTGAAGCAAGCTATTTATTCTCAACTGTTGCTAAGAAGCAGAGAGAATATCAGGCTGCTCATCCTGAGGCAGACGTTATCCGCCTTTCAATCGGTGACGTAACGAAGCCCCTTGCTCCCGTAGTAATTGATGCAATGCACAAGGCTGTTGATGAAATGGCTTGCGAGGACACATTCCGCGGTTATCCGCCTGAGTACGGCTATGATTTCATTCTTGACGCCATTCAGAAGCATGACTATGCTGACAGAGGCATTGACATTGCAAAGGATGAAATTTTTCTGAGCGACGGTGCAAAGAGCGACTGCGGTAATATAGGTGACATTTTTGCTGTTGACAACAAGGTTGCAATCTGTGACCCTGTTTACCCTGTTTATGTTGATACAAACATAATGGCAGGCAGATCAGGCGATAAGGATGAAAACGGCTTATGGTCAAACATCATATATATGCCATGCACAGCAGAAAACAATTTCACTCCTGATATTCCTGAGGAAATCCCTGATGTTATTTATCTCTGCTTCCCTAACAATCCGACAGGCGTTGTTGCAACAAAGGAGCAGTTGAAGAAGTGGGTTGATTTTGCCAACGAGCACAATTCATTAATCCTTTTTGACTCAGCTTATGAGGCATTTGTTGTAAGCGACGATATTCCTAAATCAATCTATGAGATTGAGGGCGCCAAGACCTGCGCTATTGAGCTTCGTTCATTCTCAAAAACAGCAGGCTTTACAGGTATGCGCTGCGGCTATACAGTAGTACCTAAGGAATTAGTATTTAATGGTACAAGCCTTAATCCTCTGTGGGCAAGACGTCAGGCTACAAAGTTCAATGGTGTTTCATATATCACTCAGAGAGCTGCCGAGGCTATCTATACAGAAGAGGGTCAGAAGCAGATTAAGGAAACTCTTGCTTACTATCAGAAGAACGCTAAGGTTATTTTTGACGGCTTATGCGACGCAGGCTTTGAATGCTACGGCGGTGTAAACTCACCTTATGTATGGCTGAGAGTTCCTGAGGGATATACCTCATGGGAATTTTTCGATGAACTTCTTGACAAGTGCCAGGTTGTAGGCACTCCCGGCTCAGGCTTCGGTCCTGCCGGTGAAGGCTATTTCAGACTGACATCCTTCGGCAGTGCTGAAAAAACCGTTGAGGCAATTGAAAGAATCAAGTCAGTTTATAAAAAATAATTTATTTGAAATAAAGGAGAAATAAACTATGACAAAAACAACACAGCTCTATGAGGGCAAGGCAAAAAAGGTCTGGGCTACTGAGGACCCTGACATTGTAATTGTTGATTATAAGGATGACGCAACTGCATTTAACGGTCTTAAAAAAGGCACAATTGCAGGCAAGGGTGTTGTCAATAACAAAATGTCAAACTATTTAATGCAGATTCTTGAAAAGAAAGGTGTTAAGACACACTTTGTTGAGGAGCTTTCCGACAGAGAAACTGCTGTTAAAAAGGTTACAATCGTACCGCTTGAGGTTATTATCAGAAACCGTGCTGCAGGCTCAATCTGCAAGCGTTTAGGTCTTGAGGAGGGTATGGATTTTGTCTGCCCTTCAATTGAATTTTCATACAAGGACGACGACCTCGGCGATCCGCTGATTAACGGCTACCACGCTGTATCCTGCGGCTTTGCTACAAGAGAAGATGTTGAGCAGATTAAGGAAATGGCATTCACAGTCAATGACGTTCTTAAGGAGTATTTTGCTTCAATCGGTGTTGAGCTTATTGACTTCAAGCTTGAGTTCGGTAAAACAAGCGACGGCACAATCGTGCTTGCTGACGAAATCAGCCCTGACACCTGCCGTTTCTGGGATATCAACACACACGAAAAATTAGATAAGGATCGTTTCCGCCGCGATATGGGCGGTGTTGAAGATGCTTATGCAGAAATGATGAAGAGAGTAGGACTTGACTAATGCCTAATAACACTTATAATTCACCTTTTAATGCACGTTATGCTTCAAAGGAAATGCAGTACATCTACTCCCCTGATTTCAAATTCAGAACCTGGAGAAAGCTCTGGATTGCTCTTGCTGAGGCTGAAAACGAGCTTGGTTTAAATGTAACAAAAGAGCAGATTGAGGAGCTTAAGGCTCACGCTGACGACATCAACTATGAGGTTGCACAGGAATATGAAAAGAAATTCCGTCACGATGTTATGAGCCACGTTCACGCTTATGGTGAGCTTTGCCCTAACGCAAGACCTATAATTCACCTTGGTGCAACAAGCTGCTATGTTGGTGACAACACTGACGTTATCACTATGCGCGAGGCACTTCTGCTCATCAAAAAAAAGCTTGTCAACGCAATTTCAAGTGTTGCAAAATTTGCCGATGAATACAAGGATATGCCCTGCCTCGGCTTCACACATTTTCAGCCTGCACAGCCAACTACCGTAGGAAAGAGAGCCTCTCTCTGGCTTATGGATTTGGTAATGGACTATGAGGAAATCTGTCACGTTATCGACAGCCTTATGCTCCTCGGCTCAAAGGGCACAACAGGCACACAGGCGTCATTCCTTGAGCTGTTTGACGGTGACCATGAAAAGTGCAAGGAGCTTGACAGAAAAATTGCCGAGAAAATGGGCTTTAAGGCTTGCTTCCCTGTAAGCGGACAAACCTATGCAAGAAAGCTTGATACAATCGTGTGCAACTGCCTTGGTCTGATTGCTCAGTCCTGCTGCAAATTCTCAAACGATTTAAGACTTCTTCAGAATCTTAAAGAGATTGAGGAGCCGTTTGAAAAAAATCAGATCGGCTCATCTGCAATGGCTTATAAGAGAAATCCTATGCGGTCAGAGCGTATTGCATCACTCTCACGCTATGTTATGATTGATGCGCTTAACCCTGCATGGACAGCGTCTGCACAGTGGTTTGAAAGAACACTTGATGACTCTGCAAACAAGCGTGTATCAGTTGCTGAGGCTTTCCTTGCAACAGACGGTATTCTTGATTTATACATCAACGTTACATCAGGTCTTGTAGTTTATCCTAAGGTTATTGAGGCAAGACTTATGAGCGAGCTTCCGTTTATGGCAACAGAAAACATTATGATGGACGCTGTTAAAAAGGGCGGCGACCGTCAGGAACTTCACGAAAAAATCAGACAGCACTCAATGGCTGCAGGTGCAGTTGTTAAGGTTGAGGGCGGTAAAAATGACCTTGTTGACAGAATTGCAAATGACCCTGCATTTATGATTACCAAGGAAGAAATTCTTGAAATCCTTAAGCCTGAAAACTTTGTGGGCAGAGCACCGCAGCAGACTGCTGATTTCCTTAACGAGGTAGTTAACCCTATTCTTGAAAAGGAAAAGGACCTGCTTGGTGTAAGCGTTGAAATCAACGTTTAATAATATTAAATAAATAACAAAACGGTAATTAATGAAACCCATTAATTACCGTTTTTCTTTTGTTCTCTTAATTTTTTAAAAAAGTCAGTGAGCAGTGCTGAGCACTCCCCTGCCATAATGCCGTCAATGATTTCAGGCTTATGGTTATACGGTATATCATTGAAATTAATGACTGACCCGAAAGAACCTGCCTTCAGATCCTTTGCACCGTAATAGACAGTTTTAATTCTTGAATTTATTATTGCACCTGCGCACATAGGGCACGGCTCAAGTGTTACATACAAATCACACTGCCACAGCCTCCAGCCGCCGAGCTTTTTGCAGGCGTTATCAATAGCCTCAAGCTCTGCGTGGTACAGCGCATTTTTCCCAAGCTCACGCCTGTTTCTGCCCTCGCCGATTATTTCATTATCCTTAACAACCACTGCGCCCACAGGGACCTCGCCCTCCATTGCAGAAAGCTCTGCAAGCTCAATAGCTCTTTTCATAAACTCATTGCTCATAATTCTAAACGATTGTTTTTGCAGTTAAATAAATGAGCAGTGCAAAGGGAATAATCATCCAAGGGAACAGGAATGAAACTATTTTCTGCCCGTTTGTCAGAACACTTCTGACAGGAGCATTATTTTTCCTGAAATCACCTTTAACAAGCAGAATCAATGCACATACTGCACCTGCTGCAAGCCAGAACAAATAAAGTATAACAACCGATGCATTGGCAGACTCTTCACCTGCTGCGTATTTAACAACAGAATTTACAACTGAAATACCGTTGCTTAACCCATGAATACATACGGCAGGCACAATACTGTTTGTTTTGACAGTAATATAACCCAGAACAAGACCTACAATAAATGCAAAAAGGAATTGTACAACATTGCCGTGAAGCAGTCCGAAAACAACGCTCACCGCAAACACGGCAAATCCGCTGCCATACTTCCTTAAAAGCTGGAGCGAGCAGCAGCGCATTGCAAATTCCTCACATATTGCGGGAATTATTGCAGTCGATACAGTAATCATAACACAGCTGAAAACGGAGTTCGGCTCAAGCAATTCACCCTGAGTAAACTTTACACCAAAAAGTGTTTCAAGCATTGTTATAAGATATGAAACAGAAACATTTGCCAGAATACAGCAAAGCATTCCGAAGGCAATCCACATAAAGCACTTGCTGAATTTTACAGGCTTATTCGGTATAACCGGGTGAGCATAACGCTTTTTGTTAATCAGAGCCATAACGGCAAACGGCACAAATACCGCTAAAAACGACACGCCGATTATAGTAAAGCCTGACTGAAAAATAACGTCGCTCTCAAATTTTGAATAATAGCCTGTTAACATAAGTAATAATACAACAAAATTCTGCACAACAAGATAGGAAATAATAGCAACACCCATACAAAGGCTTATGATTCTTATTTCCCTTTTCTCTTTCTTCTGCTGCTGTTTTTTCAGAAAAGCTCTTTGGTTTTCCTCATTTATTCCGCTGTCACCGAAGGGATTATAATAATATTGTGACATTTTATCAGTCCTTTGCTTCTTCCGTAATAAACAGCTCCTCAAAATAAGGCAATGCTTTTACCCAGTCGCAATACTCGTGCCATTCCGCAAGCTTATGATTACGCCTTGCATAGTAAATATTTACCAGATTTTCATAATTCAGAGTACAGGTGCGCATCTGATTATAAGAGCTTGGCAGAAGCTGAATTATTGTATACCAAAGCTCCTTATCCTTTGTTTCAACAAATCTCAGTCTTAAATCCTCAAGGGTTTCAATAAGCTTTTCCATAGCCTTTATACCCTCATCATTCATATGGTCAACTGAAAAATCGCTGAGTTCAAATGGCTTTGAGGTGATTTTGTGCATTGTAGAGGTTGAATTTGCAACTGTACCGACCTTATAGGTATCATATTCTTTCCACCAGTAAAGCGGAGCAGTGATGTCAACGCTTACAAAAATCATTCTGATAAATTTTCTGTGGTCAGTACCTGCTGAGCAAAGACGCTTTGCAAGTGACAAATCATTTTCACCAAAAACAAAGCTGCCGTTTTCGTCAAATTCAGAATCATATCTTGCCCAGGAATTAAGCGGATTTCTTGCACCGCGCATAGCATTATCAAAATTCATCACGCTTGTGCGTTCAATTTTAATCATAATCAGTCTAAATCCTTTGCAATCTTTTTGATATAATCCTTAAGCTCTGCCTGTGTTTCAGGATGCTTTAAGCCGACCTCGATATTTGCCTGAAGAATACCGAACTTGTTACCCATATCGTAACGTGTGCCTTCATAGTCAACAGCTACCACACCCTTTGTCTGAGCAAGAGTTTTCATAGCGTCTGTGAGCTGCAGCTCATTGCCAGCGCCGAGAGGTGTTTTTTCAAGAATATCAAAAATCTCAGGCGGCATAACAACTCTGCCTAAAATTGAGAAATTTGAAAGAATCTCTTCCTCACTCGGCTTTTCAACCATATCTGTACAGTTGTAGCAGTTATCCTCAATAGGATCAACAGCAAGTGAACAGTATTTTGTGATTGCCTTGCCGGGTACTTCTTTAACACCGACAGCGCCCTTGCCGTATTTTTCATAAGCATCACAAAGCTGCTTTGTAACAGGTGTTTCTGAAAGAATAACATCATCGCCGTAAAGAACAGCAAACGGTTCGTCGCCGACAAAGCTTTTTGCACAGAGAACAGCGTGACCAAGACCCTTTGTTTCCTTCTGACGGATAAAATAGATGTTGCCGAAATTTGAGCACTGCATTACATCGTCATAAATCTTCTTTTTGCTTTCGTTGCCCTCAAGCTTTGCTTCAAGCTCAAACGCATGGTCAAAGTGGTCCTCAATTGCACCCTTTCCTCTGTTTGTGATAATAAGTACATCCTCAATACCTGACGCGAAAGCCTCCTCAACAATGTACTGAATTGCAGGCTTATCTACAATATTAAGCATTTCCTTCGGTACTGCCTTTGAAGCCGGAAGTACTCTTGTACCCATACCTGCTGCGGGAATTATCGCCTTTTTAACTTTCATAATTGTTTCCTCCTGAAATTTAATTTATATTCTTGAAATTATTGACGTTATTAGCTCAAGTGCAAGGTAAGCAGCAACCGGAGTAAATATACTTGTTCCGCCCATCTTGCTTAAATACAGCTTTCTTAAATCAGACTGATTTATATCGGACTGCGGTGCAAACATACTGTTTTGAACAATTATACTGCTGCCGTCCTCAAGATTTTCATCAACCTTTCTGATTACATTTAAAACCTTAGCCCTGTAAAAGCTGTCTGCAAACATTGCAACAACTATGCCTATAACAACTGTTACCGCACCGATTATCAGATACATCGGCATAATTGCCTCTGTAAGACTCAAAAGTTCCTCAGGCGGATTAGCCGTTAACGTCATCATATCTTCATATGTTTTGACGTGTGATAAAACATAGTTCATAAACGCACTGGTTTTTTCTATATAAAAACCGCTTACAATCAGATTTGCAATCAGACCTGCCGCTAATGCAACAATGCCCTCTTTATACATTTTTCTGAAAAACAGATAGTATGGTCCGAAAATAAATCCTGCCCAGTTCCAGGAGATTTTTTTGTTTTTAACAAATTTCGGCAGAAATCTTGATGTGTTCGTTTTTACTGTTATTGCCACATCCTCAGCACTGACACCGTCAATTGATGTATCACTGCCGGTATATTTCCCTGCACTTTCAGAAAATCCTGTATCAATAACCGGTCTTGCTTTTTCATACACGGGATTAAGCTGTCTTTCACCGCAATGACTGCAAAACGGAGCTGATTTGTCAATCTCTGCACCGCAGGATTTGCAAAACGTTTTTTCATTTGCACTTCCCTGCTCAGGCTTATCACCGGCTGAAACATCGTCATTCTGCTGAGAAGTCTGTGCCTTTTTCTCAGCACGGTAATCAAAGCCGTCCTTGTGCTTTTCTCTGTTCACACAGTGACCGAGCTGATTATAGCACTCTCTGTGGTGAGGTGTTGCACAATGGGGACATATTACTATATCATCACCTTCATTGAAAAGTTTGTCACAAACAGGACACTTTTCATCATTGTGAAAAATCATTTTATTACCCTTTCAATACTAAATTTAGAAATATTATACAATAACTTAGCATAATAAATCAATGATTAAATTAAAATATTATTAACTGATTTTAAATATTGCATTGTTTGGAAAATTTGTATATAATAATATGATATTAATAAATAATTTTAACGGAGAAATAATATGATTGAATATGAGGAATTAAAGCAGAGATTAACAGGTTCTGAAAAAACAATCACTAATTTAAAAGAAGCACTTGCTATTGACAGCCTGATTAAAGAAATTGCCGAGCTTGAGGAGCTCAGTGCGGCGCCTGATTTCTGGGATGATATGGAAAAAAGCCAAAAAACAATGCAGAAAATCGGTTCTCTTAAAGCAAAGGTTGCATCATATGAAAATGTAAAAAATGATTATGAGGATGCACTTGTTATGATAGAGCTTGCTGGCGAGGAGGAAGATGCTGACCTTCTTGAGGACTGCACAGCCTCTGTAAACGATATTGAAAGCAGGCTTGAAAGCCTTACTCTGTCAACACTTTTAAGCGGTGAATTTGACAATAAAAACGCACTTCTTACTTTCCATGCAGGTGCAGGCGGAACAGAGGCTCAGGACTGGGCTGAAATGCTTTTCAGAATGTATAACCGCTGGGGTGAAAGACACGGCTACAAGGTTTCAACTCTTGATTATCTTGACGGTGATGTTGCAGGTGTGAAGAGTGCAACAATACTTGTTGAGGGTGAAAATGCCTATGGATACTTAAAAGGAGAAATGGGTATTCACAGACTTGTAAGAGTATCACCCTTTGACTCATCGGGCAGACGCCATACGTCCTTTGCATCACTTGAGGTTATGCCTGAAATTGACGACGATGTCAACGTTGAAATCCGTGAGGAAGATATTAAAATGGATGTATACAGAGCATCGGGCGCAGGCGGTCAGAAGGTTAACAAAACCTCTTCTGCCGTTCGTCTTACACACGTTCCCACAGGCATTGTAGTATCCTGTCAGATTGAACGAAGCCAGCACCAGAATCGTGAGGTTGCAATGCGTATGCTCAAATCAAAGCTTGTTGAAATCAAGGAAAGAGAAAATCTTGAAAGAATTGAGGACATCAAGGGCGACCAGAAGGAAATTGCCTGGGGCAGCCAGATTCGTTCATATGTCTTTATGCCTTATACAATGGCTAAGGACCACAGAACAGGCTATGAAATGGGCAATATTACCGCTGTTATGGACGGTGACCTTGACGGCTTCATAAATGCATATTTAAAAATGAAATCCGTTGAAGGAGCTGAAAATCAATAATGCTGATTTTTGACGGCGTTGCAACACCTGCAGGCTTTACAGTAAGATTAATTATCGCTATCGTCCTCGGACTGATTGTCGGACTTGAAAGACAGTGGACCAGACATCAGGCAGGAATACTGACTAATGTTATTGTGTGCGTGGGTGCTTATGCTTATACTGCATTTTCATATATCACAGCCGATGGTGCCGTTGATAAAACGCGAATAGCTGCGCAGGTTGTATGCGGTATCGGCTTTCTCGGAGCAGGATTAATTATCCGTGACGGAACAAATATACGCGGTCTGTCTACTGCCGCAACTATCTGGGCAACTGCCGCAATCGGCATATTATGCACTGTTGATGACATTTTTTATTCAGTGATAGTGGCTGTTGCAATAGTCTTTCTGCATCTTATTCTTCACCCGCTTTCCTCTCTTATTGATAAAAAACGTCATTATAACAAGGATAAGGAAAAAAGCCGTAATATTGAATGTCTTTATAAATTTTCAATAAGCTGTCTTGAGGATTTTGAAATTGACATACGTTCACATCTGATAAAAATAATAAGAGATAAAAACGGTGTTCTTCTTCACAATCTTGAAAGCACAGGCTCAGATGATGACAATAAAATCAAAATACGGGCTTACATTACCACGGTTAAACGCAATGACGATTTGATTGAAAGCATTATGGCAAGCATTGCAAGGGATGAGGGAATTATTTCTGCAGGCTGGAAAATCAACAATTAATTACCACAAATATAAATTTCCCCTTTGACAATAATAAGTCAAGGGGGAATTTTTATGAAAAAAATAATTATTGCAGCTATGTGTGCCGTATTTCTTTTAGCAGGCTGCTCTGCGAATAAAGAGGAGGCTACAACACAGCCGGAAGCAAAGCCGTCTGAAAGCGGAACAAATGTTGCCGAAACAACAATTGAAGCGACAGGTGTCGGCAACAAATTTTACAGCACCGAAAAGGTAGTATGGGGACCGGGTCGTGCAGACAATCATCAGCGCCCGACTGACCCCGTTAATCTTCAGGAAAGCTACGGCGACCTTGGAAGTCAGTTCATTATGAGTGATGACAAATTCATTTGCCTGACCTTTGATGAGGGCTATGAAAACGGCTATACACCGTCAATTCTTGACACATTAAAAGAAAAAGGTGTGAAAGCAATTTTCTTTGTTACCTATGATTTTGTCAAGGATAACCCTGACCTTATTGAGCGTATGATTGATGAAGGTCACATTATCGGCAACCACACCTACCGTCATTACACAATGGATGAGGTAAGCGAGGCAGATGCAACAGAGGAAATAGTATTTTTAGACAAATATATGAAGGAAAACTTCAAATACCGTATGACACTGTTCAGATTTCCAAAGGGTGAATTCAGTGAAAACACACTTGCACTCGCAAACAGTCTTGGATATAAAAGCATTTTCTGGTCCTTTGCATATGCTGACTGGGATGCAGAAAATCCTGCTGACAAGGAGGAAGCCTTCAACACCATCACCTCACATACACACAATGGTGAAATTATGCTTCTTCACGCCGTAAGTCAGACGAATGCCGAAATTTTAGGTGATGTAATTGACGAGGTAAGAAATCAGGGCTATGAATTTACAGTAGAGGTCTGATATTAAAATCCGATAAATTATTTTAAAATTTTTTATTAATTTTGTGATTTACTATTGTTATAACTTTCACTATATTATATAATAAGATTAATATTATATAATGGATTAATTTGCAGATTTTTCAGTTAATCCTTTTTGAAAGTGAGATTTTTAATTATGCTTTTTTCACGTGATATCGGTATTGATTTAGGCACTTCAAATACTTTGGTATCTGACAGAAAAGGTCGGATTTTAATAAACGAGCCAAGCGTTGTAGCAGTTGACGTTAAAACAAAAAGAGTTGTTGCCACAGGCAATCAGGCAAAACAGATGATCGGCAGAACACCGGGTTCAATAGTTGCAGTTAAGCCTTTGAATTACGGTGTCATTGCCGATTTTGATATGACATCAGATATGCTCAGGAGTTTCATTTACCGCTCCAGCAAAAGAAATCTGTTCACAAGAACAAGGGTTGTAATTTCAATCCCGAGCAATGTTACTGAGGTTGAAAGACGTGCCGTTGAGGATGCCGTGCGTTCGGCAGGCGCACAGGATGTTGAGCTTATTGAGGAGTCAATGGCTGCCGCACTCGGTGCAGGGCTGCCTGTTTTTGAGGCAACAGGCTCAATGGTTGTGAATATCGGCGGCGGCACCTGTGATGTTGCCGTGCTCAGCCTTGGCGGAATTGCCGCCAGCAAAAGCATTAAGGTTGGCGGTGATGCCTTTGACGAGGCAATCATATTACATATGAAGGACAAGCACGATCTTCTTATCGGCAGCAATACTGCCGAGGACATTAAGCTTAAAATAGGCTCGGCAAACATCTATGACGGCGAAGCTGCAATGGAGGTTAAGGGCAGAAACCTCACAAACGGACTGCCGAAGAGTGTTGAAATCACATCAGCGGAAATCCGTGAGGTTCTGAGTGTACCTGTTAACGAAATTCTAAATGCAATTAAGGAAACACTTGAATTAACACTGCCTGAGCTTGCGGCAGATATTATTGACAAGGGCATTTATCTGACAGGCGGCGCATGCCAGCTGAGAGGACTTTCAGACCTTATTTCAAAAGAAACAGGAATAGCAGTCCATATTCCTGAAAAGCCGACCGAATGTGTGGCAATCGGTACATCTATCAAACTCAGAAGGGCTATGTGATTATGAAACACGTATTTAAAAGCACTGCCTTTAAAATAATCGCCGCTGTTATCGGTCTGCTCCTTGCAGGTATGTTTATCTGCGCCGTCAACGGTCACAGTGAAACTGCACAGTCCACGGTTATAGGCACAATTTTCACTCCTGCACACTGGGCTGCAGATAAAATTTCAGATGTTATAGGCAAGGTTACTGATAATGCTAAGGGCAACACTGAATATGACAAAAAAATTGATGAGCTGCAAAATCAGCTCGGTGAGCTTCAGAATCAGCTTTCCGATTACGAAAATCTGAAGGAACAGAACGAGCTTTACAAGGAAGCACTTGAGCTTAAAGAAGAAAACAGCGATTTTGAATTTACCGAAGCAAGTGTTACGGGCAGGGACAGTGCAAACCCATACTGTACATTTACTATTAACAAAGGCACTCTTAACGACGTCAATGACGGATATGCAGTAGTTTACGGCAAATATCTTATCGGTGTTATTAAGAAGGCTTATCCCACATACAGCGTTGTCAGCACAATTATCGACCCTGATTTCAGCGTATCAGCCTTTGACATAAATACCAAAGAGCTGAGCTATGTTACAGGTGATGCAAAGCTTGCTGAAAAAGGAAACTGCAAATTTGAAAATCTTGACTCGGCAACGAAAATTACATACGGCTCAATTATAACAACAGCAGGTGTCAGCGGTACAATACCGAGGGGTATTGTTATCGGAACCGTAAGGGAAATTAACGATGAAGCTACAAACATTTCCACCTATGCCGTTATTGAGCCCGGTACTGATATAAAGAAAATCGACAAATGTCTTGTGCTCACTAATTACAGCATAGAGAGTGAGGGCAACTGATGGATTTGACAAGAAAGCAAAGAACTATAAAATATATCTGCTTCTGCCTTTTAATTCTTATAGCGGACCTGCTGCAGAATGTTTCGGGACTGCTGCCTGAAATTTTCGGTGCAAGATGCTTTATCATTATCCCCGCCGTTGTAATTCTTTCACTTGGCGAGGACGAGCTTACAGCTTCACTGCTCGGATTATTTGCAGGCTTTCTGTGGGATATGTCATCAGCGGTGCATATGGGCTTCAACTGCATCTTTTTCGCTGTCATATGCTTTATTTGTGCAGCACTTGTAAATCATCTGATACGTGACACCTTTATTACAAATATGCTTCTTTCAATAACAGCAATAATTCTGTACTGTCTGACCTACTGGCTTTGCTTTATTATAATCAAAGGCATTGACGGCGGTGAAGACACAATATTCAGCTTTTATTTGCCCTGTGCACTTTACACAGCAGCAATCACACCGATTGTATTTTTAATCTATAAGCCTGTAAAGAAAAAATTAGAAAATTTAAAATAAAAAAATAAAAATTAAAGGAGGTCTAATATGAAAAGCAGATTTAAAAGCGGCAGAAGCATCATAGCAGTTGTGCTTATGCTTGCGGTAGTATTCGGCTTTGCCTGTGACCTCTTTGCAATACAGATTCGTGACAACAAAAAATATCTGGAGCAGAACAGCGGTGCAAAAACCTACGTTGTACCCATTGAGCCTGCACGCGGTGAAATTGTTGACCGAAACGGAAACACCCTTGTTACCAACAGGCAGGGTAATTCAATTGTTCTTAATGCCGTTTATTTCCCTGACGGTGAAAATAATGATAAAAGAAATCTTATTATATATAATCTTATAAGACTGTTTGAAAAAAACGGCGAGGAATATGTTCAGAATCTCCCTCTCAGATATAACAGTAACGGAGAAATAGTATTTTATGGTGAGGAAAAGGATATTGACACTATGAAAAGTGCCGATATGCTTAATCTTCAGCACTACGCCACAGCTCAGAACTGCTATGATGCAGTTATTGAAAAATATGGGATTGAGGGCTATGACAAGGAAATGACCCTGAAAATCGCAAATATCAGATACGAGCTTACAAAGCTTCTTTTCTCATATGAAAATCCTGTTACAATTGCTGATGACGTGAGCAGCGAAACAGTTGCACAGATTAAGGAGGACAAGACCTCATATGTAGGCGCAGATGTTAAGGTTGTTGCCTACCGTGAATATGTTGACTCAACAATTGCTCCACACATTCTGGGCACTGTAAGAAAAATCAATGCTGAGGAATATAAGGAAAAAAAGGACAAGGGCTACTCAATAACCGACCAGATTGGTGAATCGGGTATTGAGCAGGCTATGGAAAGCGAGCTTAAGGGCAAGCCCGGCGAGCTTACTATTACAATAGATAAAAACGGCAGCACTACCGAAGAGGTAACAAAAAAGCCTGTTCAGGGCAACACTGTAGTTCTTACTATAGACAGGGATTTACAGGTGCTTTCACAGAACAAGCTCAGGGAGGTCTGCAACAAGGTTGATTCTTATTCATCTGCGGGTGCCGTTGTTGTTGAGGACTGCAACAGCGGTGAAATCTATGCCGCAGCATCCTATCCCACATTCGATTTGAATGATTACTATGATAAATATGACGAGCTTTCAAAGGATAAAAGAAATCCGTTATGGAACAGATTTGCTTTAGGTACATATGCACCGGGCTCAACCTTCAAGCCTGTAACAGCCTGCGCCGCACTTGAAGAGGGTGTTATTAACTCCGACACAACTCACGTCTGTGTGGGCGAACAGGAATTTTTCGGTCATCCCTTCAAGTGTCTTCACGGTAATGCTCACGGGACGGAAAATGTTAAATATGCACTCAAGGATTCCTGCAATATGTTCTTCTATAATGTAGCGCTTGATACAGGAATAAATAAAATTGACGAGTACGCAGACGCTTTTGGTCTGGGTCAGAAAACAGGCGTTGAAATAGCTGAGTCAAAGGGTGTGCTTTCCACACCTGAAAACAGAGAAAAAGCAGGCGGTATGTGGATGATCGGCGACACAATGCTTACTGCTATCGGTATGAGTGATAACCTTTTCACTCCCCTTCAGCTTGCAAACTACTGTTCAACTCTTGCTAACGGCGGCACAAGATATGAAATGAGATTTGTCAAATCTGTTATTTCAGGCTCAACGGGCGTTGTTAATGATAAAAGCAGCAAGGTTGCTGAAAGCCTTGATCTGAGTGAATCAACACTTAACACCGTATATGAAGGTATGCGAATGGTGGCAACAAGTGCAGGACCGAGTGAAATTTATAACCAGTTAGACACTCCTGTTGCCTGCAAAACAGGTACATCCGAGGTAACTGTTAACGGTGTAAAAAGAAACAACGGCTTTCTTATCACATATGCACCATACAAAAATCCTGAAATTTCAGTTTCATCTGTAGTTGAGCTTGCCGGCTCAGGTAGTGAAACCGCAGAAATAACATCTGAAATTATTAAATACTGGTATCAGAACAATACCGACGCCAAGGATAATCAGAAGGTCGGAACAATTTTATATTGATGTGTAAATAATTATTGAACAGAATATTAATTTATGTTAATATATTAAATAGATTTTTAAGATGATAAATTATATTTTTATAACGGAGGTATCATCTATGAATATAGCACTTATAGCGCACGATGCAAAAAAAGAACTTTTGGTACAATTCTGCATAGCTTACTGCGGAATAATCTGCCGTCACGATGTTTGTGCAACAGGCACCACAGGCAAGCTCGTAAGCGAAGCAACAGGACTGAAAATCAACTGCTTTTTAAGCGGCAGTCAGGGCGGCGGTCAGCAGATTGCCAGCCGTATTGCCTGCAATGAAATTGATTTGCTGATTTTCTTCAGAGATCCGCTTACACCAAAGCCGCACGAGCCCAATGACAATGACTTGCTGCGTCTTTGCGACGTTCATAATATTCCGTTTGCAACCAACATTGCAACGGCAGAGGCACTTATAAGAGGTGTTGAACGCGGCGATTTTGAATGGAGAGAAATAGTTAATCCAAGATATAATCCGTCCAGATAACAAATAATGGGTGAACCTTTAAGGTGAGGCACGTTAACAAAGGTTTGGCAGAAAAGGCACAATTTTAGGGCAAACATTCCTTATCGTACCTCACCTTTAATTCACCCGATTTTGATATAGTGAGGTATACATACTTATGGCATTAATAACTAAAGCTATCAAAGGAACAAAAGACGTTCTTCCGAAGGATGTCTATAAAAATCAATATATTGAGGCAACCTGTCTTGGCGTTGCGGAGCAGTTCGGATATAAAGAAATCCGCACCCCTGTTTTTGAACACACCGAGCTTTTTCAGCGTGGTGTCGGTGACACAACAGACGTTGTGCAGAAGGAAATGTACACCTTTGACGACAAGGGCGGTCGTTCAATCACATTAAGACCTGAGGGCACGGCAGGCGCAGTGCGTTCATACCTTGAAAACGGTCTTTGCAACGAGGCACTCCCTCAAAAAGTCTGCTACAACACCTCCTGCTACAGATATGAAAAACCGCAGGCAGGCAGACTCAGAGAGTTTCACCAGTTCGGAATTGAATGCTTTGGCAGTGCTTCACCTCTTGCTGATGCGGAAATCATAGCACTTGCAAAAGCAATCTTTGACAATTTGGAGGTTAAGGATTTAAGCCTTGAGATTAACTCAATCGGCTGTCCCGCCTGCAGAGCGGAATACCACAAGGCGCTTAAAGAATATTTCAGTGCAAGAAAGGATGAGCTCTGCGACACCTGCAAGGACAGACTTGAAAGAAATCCTATGCGTATTCTTGACTGCAAAAGTCCTGTATGCTCTGAAATCGCAAAGGATGCGCCTGTTATGCTTGACTATCTCTGTGATGAATGCAAAGAACATTTTGATAAGGTGCAGTCATACTTAACAGCACAGAATATTGAATTTAATATTAATCCTAAAATTGTAAGAGGTCTTGATTATTACACAAAAACAGTATTTGAATTTGTGTCAGACTCAATCGGTGCACAGGGTACTGTGTGCGGCGGCGGACGTTATGACGGACTTGTTGAAGAGCTTGGCGGTCAGAAAACAGCATCTCTCGGCTTCGGTATGGGTCTTGAAAGACTTATGCTTTTAATGGAAGCACAGAACTGCCCGTTCCCCGAACCGCAGACAGCAGATTTATTTATTGCTGCACTTGGCGACAAGGCAGTGCTTAAGGCGCTTGAAATATCAAAGGATATGAGGGCTGAGGGCTTCGGCTGTCTTATGGATTTAAATCAGCGTTCAGTAAGAGCACAGATGAAATATGCTGACAAGCTCGGTGCAAAATTCAATCTGGTTATCGGTGACAACGAGGTTGAAAGCGGCTGTGCCAAGCTTAAGAATATGTCAACAGGCGAGGAAACCGATATTCAGCTTGAAACATTTGTAAACGGCTTTTACAGCATTTCACTTGCCGAGCAGCTTGCCGATCTGGAAATCAACGGCGAGGAGTTTGACTTTGGCACACTTTTTGGAAACGGAAATGAGGAATAACAATATGGAAACAGAAACAATAAAAGGACTTAAAAGAACCGATTACTGCGGTGAACTGAGAATTGAGGACGCAGGCAGGGAGGTTACACTTTTCGGCTGGTGTCAGAGACAGCGTGACCTCGGCAACCTTATATTCATTGATTTAAGGGACAGAACAGGCATTGTTCAGCTTTCCTTCAATGACACAACAGACCGTGAGGTTTTTGCAAAAGCACAGGCAGTAAGAAGTGAATATGTTGTTGCCCTTGTGGGTACTGTTGCTGAAAGAGAGAGCAAAAACAAGGAGCTTTCCACAGGTGACATTGAAATTATAGTTAAGGAATTCCGCATTATTTCAAAGGCAGAAACTCCCCCGTTTGAAATTGTCAACAGCGAAAAGGTCGGCGACGAAACAACACTTAAATACCGCTACCTCAACCTCAGAAATCAGAAGCTTACACAGAATATTTTAATGCGTCACAAAATTGCAAAAATTGCAAGAGATTATTTCTATGACAATGATTTCATTGAGATTGAAACACCTATGATGATTAAATCAACACCTGAGGGTGCAAGGGACTATGTTGTACCGTCACGTGTTCATAACGGCAAATTCTATGCACTGCCTCAGTCGCCTCAGATTTACAAGCAGCTCACTATGGTTGCAGGCTTTGACAGATATATTCAGCTCGCCCGCTGCTTCAGAGATGAGGACCTGAGAGCTGACAGACAGCCTGAATTTACACAGATAGACCTTGAAATGAGCTTTGTTGACACTGATGACATTATGGAAATGGCAGAGGGCTTTATCACAAAGCTTATGAAAGAAACCGTTAATGTCGACATTCCTATGCCACTGCCCCGTATGACCTTTGCTGAGGCTATGGAAAAATACGGCACCGACAAGCCCGACACACGTTTTGATATGTTAATCAACGACATAACAGAATGGGCTGACAAAACAGATTTTGTCGTATTTAAAAACGCAATTGAGAACGGCGGTGCAGTCAAAGCAATCGTAGCAAAAAACAGTGCCGCTGCATATACAAGAAAGAAAATTGACAAGCTGACCGAGCACGCAAAGGGTATCGGTGCAAAGGGTCTTGCATATATCCGCTGGGCTGATGCTGAGCCGACCTGCTCCTTCAATAAATTCTTAAAGGAAGGAGAGCTTCAGGCACTTATTGAAGAACTTGGTGCTGAGCAGGGCGACTGCGTATTCATCATCAGCGACAAAACAAGCTCCGCTCTTTCAATCCTCGGCTCATTAAGACTGATTATCGCTAAGGAATCAGGCATTATCCCTGAGGGCAAATGGAATTATCTTTGGATTACCGAAATGCCGTTCTTTGAGCAGGACGAGGAAACGGGAGAATGGGTTGCAATGCACCACCCGTTCACTATGCCTATGGAGGAATGCATTGAATATCTCGACACAGATAAGGGCAAAGTAAGAGCAAAGGCATTTGACCTTGTTTTAAACGGTACAGAATTATCATCAGGCTCAATGAGAATTACCGACTGTGAGCTTCAGAACAAGATGTTTGAGCTTTTAGGTATGGAGCAGGATGAAATTGACGCTAAATTCGGCTTCCTTGTTGAAGCTTACCACTACGCATCACCTCCTCACGGCGGTATGGGTATCGGTCTTGACAGACTTGCAATGATTATCTGCGGTGCGGACAGCCTGCGTGATGTAACAGCATTCCCTAAGGTACAGAATGCAAGCGAGCTTATGAGCGGTGCGCCAAGCTATATTGATGATATTCAGCTTGACGAGCTTGGTATTAATCTTGCCAAGGCGGAGGCAGATAATGAATAGCAGCTTTTTCGCAATGGTCAATCGTATGAAGCTTATAGACAGATGGGCTTTAATGCGAAACACGACGAAGGAAAATATTGCAGAGCACAGTCACAGCGTTGCAGTTATTGCACATGCACTTGCTCTTATCGGCAATAAAAAATACGGCAAAAACTATGATGCATCAAGGGCGGCACTGCTTGCGCTCTATCACGATACAACCGAGGTTATCACAGGCGATATGCCCACACCTGTCAAATATTATAATAACGACATTAAAAATGTATATAAAGACATTGAGCACATTGCAGGTGAAAGACTCCTCGATATGCTGCCTGAAGATTTCAGAGAGGATTACCGACCTTTCTTTGAAGCAGAAGAAAACGACAGAGAGCTCTGGGCTTTAGTCAAAGCTGCCGACAAAATCAGCGCATTAATAAAATGCATTGAGGAGCAGAGAATGGGCAACCTTGAATTTGAAACTGCACTCAAAGCACAGGAGAAAAAAATAAAAAGCATTGAACTGCCTGAGGTTGAATATTTCAGCAAGCATTTTCTACCCTCATATTACCTGACTCTTGACGAACACACAAAATAAAAGGAGTGTACCTTATGTCAGACAGAGCAAAAATGATTGAGCTCACAAACCTTTGTATGATTTATGATGACAATAACAATATTCTTGTGCTTGACAGACTTGCCGGTGACTGGGCAGGCATCACCTTCCCCGGCGGTCACGTAGAAGAGGGCGAGTCAATCATCGAATCTGTCATTCGTGAGGTTAAAGAGGAAACAGGTCTTGACATCAAATCACCAAAGCTTTGCGGCTTAAAGCAGTGGCAGAATGCCGACGGCTCAAGATATCTTGTTGTATTCTGCAAAACCAATCAGTTCAGCGGTGAATTACAGTCCTCTGAGGAGGGTGAGGTTTTCTGGATTAAAAGGAATGAGCTGAGCAGCTATAAGCTCTCAAATGACTTTGAGGATATGATTAAGGTATTTGAGGATGACCGCCTCAGCGAATTTTATTATTATAAGAAAAACGACGATTGGCAATATAAATTATTATAAAATAAATTTAAAGGACAGCTAATGCTGTCCTTTATTCATTATTACATACTTATTTTAATACAATTTAATGAAAGGTATGTGATGAAATGCATTTTGTAAACTATAACAGAAAAAATGCTCTTGACTATGCCGAGCAGTGGGCAAGGTCAAGAAATAATGCTTATATGAATTTTGACGGTATGGGCGGTGACTGCACAAATTTTGCATCCCAGTGTCTTTATGCAGGTGTGAATGTAATGAATTATCAGAAGGATGTCGGCTGGTACTATAACTCCCCTGCTGACAGGGCTGCCGCCTGGTCAGGTGCAGAGTACTTTATAAAATTTATGCTGAACAATAAAAACGAAGGTCCCTTTGCCGCAGCGGTATCAATTAATAATCTTGAAATCGGAGATTTCATCAGCCTTAACAATGGTGCTGAATACTACCACACACTTATTGTAACAGGCTTTTCAAACGGCACACCATTAGTATCAGCACACACAGATGATGCATATATGAGAAATCTTAATACATATTATTATAGCTCTGCACAGGGAATCCACATACTCGGTGCAAACAAATACTGATAAAACATCATATTACAAAAAAGCATAGCGTCAGCTATGCTCAGACTGTCGATAAAGTGGTCTGAACCACGCAAAAGAAATAATTTAACAGATATGCTTATCGTAGGGGCGGATACCATCCGCCCGACATTATATTGATGCAGCATACGGAAAAATGGCTTAAACATCGGGTTTAAGCCATTTTTTGCGTTTTCCGTCTTTTGCTCGGGGGCAGTACCATCGTACAGATCCCGCTCGCAAAATACGAAATTCAGTTCCATTTCTCAACAGTCCCCAGCGTGTAGAAATCTAAATATTGTCTTTTTCTACACGCTGAAAAGCATAGCGTCAGCTATGCTTTTTATACTAATTATTCTTTTTATTGAAGCTGTCACGAAGGGCAACTGTTCTGTTAAACACAGGACATTCGTCTGTTGATGTTCTGTCCTTGCAGAAATAGCCGTTTCTCATAAACTGGTACTTAGCACCGACCTCACAGTCAGCAAGCGCCTTTTCTGCGTAGCCGTCCTTAACAACAAGTGAATCAGGGTTGAGATTATCCTCAAATGAGCTTACGCCCTCCTCATCACTTGGGTTAGGAACATCAAACAGTCTTTCATAAAGATTGATTTTAACAGGAACATTATCCTTTGCACATACCCAGTGAATTGTGCCCTTAACCTTTCTTCCGTCAGGAGCATCACCGCCGAGTGTTTCAGGGTCATAGGTACAGTGAACACAGCATACCTCACCGTTTTCATCAAGGTCATAGCCTGTGCAGGTAACAAAATATGCCTTATAAAGTCTTACCTCATTGCCAACAAAAAGACGTCTGTACTTCTTAATAGGCTCAACCATAAAGTCATTTCTCTCAATCCACAGTTCCTTTGAAAACGGCATCACCCTTGAGCCATACTCAGGGTGGTCAGGATGATATTCACACTCAATATCCTCAGTCTTATCCTCAGGATAATTGTCAATAACTAATTTAATCGGGTCAATAACAGCCATGGCTCTCGGTGAATTAGCGCCGAGATTATCACGAACGCAAGCCTCAAGCAGTGCAAAATCAATAACGCTGTAAGCCTTTGAAACACCTATTCTTTCACAGAAATCACGGATTGCCTCAGCAGGATAGCCGCGTCTTCTCATACCGCTGATTGTTGCCATACGGGGGTCATCCCATCCGTCAACAATACCGTCCTGAACAAGCTTCAGACACTTTCTTTTTGATGTGAGTGTGTAGTTCAGATTCATTCTTGCAAATTCAATCTGTCTTGGCTTTTCCCATTCTATAAGCTCATTGACAAACCAGTCATAAAGCGGTCTGTGATTTTCAAATTCAAGTGAGCAGAGTGAATGTGTAACTCTTTCATAAGCATCGCTGAGCGGGTGTGCAAAGTCATACATAGGATATACGCACCACTTGTCACCTGTTCTGTGATGATGTGCATACATAATACGATAAATAATCGGGTCACGCATATTGAGATTAGGTGACGCCATATCAATCTTTGCCCGAAGCACCATTTTACCCTCAGGGAATTCACCCTTTGTCATACGCTCAAAAAGGTCAAGATTTTCCTCAATGGGTCTGTCCCTATAAGGTGAATTCTTGCCTGCTTCCGTAAGTGTACCTCTGTAAGCTCTCATTTCCTCAGGGCTTAATTCACACACAAATGCCTTGCCTTTTTTAATAAGCTTTATTGCACATTCGTAAATAAAATCAAAGTAATCGCTGGCGTAATACACATTATCATAGTCAAAGCCGAGCCACTTGATATCCTCTTCAATTGCCTCAACATACTCTGTATCTTCCTTGGTGGGGTTGGTATCGTCAAGACGAAGATTGCAGACACCCTTATACTTGTCCTTTACACCAAAGTTAATGCATATAGCCTTTGCGTGACCTATATGCAGATAACCGTTCGGCTCAGGAGGGAAACGTGTCTGAATACTCTGATACTTGCCCTCTGCAAGATCCTCGTCGATAAAATCGTGGATAAAGTTCGACGCAATTTCCTTTTCCTCTTCCTTGATTATTTCTTCAGCCATTATTTCTCCTCCTTATAATAACGGATTGCATTTTCAATTCTTTTTGCAACTCTCTCACTGCCAAGCAGTGCGGTGATTGAGCAAAGGTCGGGTGTATTTGTTCTGCCTGTCAGAGCAACACGGATGATTGTTGAAACATCGCCCACATGACCCTTGAAAGCGTCAGGATTCTGCTTGAATTCCTTAACATTCGGGGTACATCCCACAGGCTCACAGATTGACTTTATTTTCTCAAACCAGGTGTCCTTATCGTCATTAACATCAACAATATCCTTATAACGCTCCAGCACCTCAACCGCAAGAGCAGGTGTTGCATTGCCTGCAAGTTCATAATTTTCTTCAAAGGTTTCATCATACATATAACTGATGTAATCAGGAATATCGCTCCACTTTGCTATATCCTTTCTCGGCTTTTTATTGCCGCGGTCAATATTGAGCACTTCCCTTGCGTAAGCCTTGTCCTGCTCATAAAGTGAAGCAAGCTGTGGATTATATTCCTTTGCCCATTCATAAGACTGACTGAAAACCTCATCAGCGGTCATCATACTGATAACATTTTTTGAAACGTCTGTCAGCTTCGCAATGTCAAACAATGCACCTGACACAGACATTTTTTTCGGATTAAACGGGAATTTATCAAGAGATGCATCCTTATTAGCTCTGCGCCAGTCCTCAAAATTTGAATTTGCAATTGTCATTACATATTCATTGACACTGCCCTCAGGGTAGCCCTGCTCAGCATAAAAGGTAACTGCTGCCTCAGGGTCCTTACGTTTTGAAAGCTTTCTTTTGCCGCCGTTTTCCTCCTTCATAATGGGAGCAACGTGAGCATATTTAACAGGCTTGAAGCCAAGCAGTTTGAAAAGCTGTAAATGAAGCGGAACAGATGCAATCCATTCATCACCGCGGAAAACGTGTGTTGTCCTCATAAGGTGATCATCAATTGCGTGGGCAAAATGATATGTGGGTATTCCGTCTGTTTTAAGAAGAACAACGTCAATAACATTTTCAGGCATTTCAATTTTGCCCTTAATCATATCATCAAAATAACACTTCTTAGTTATATCACCGGGCGATTTTAAGCGGAGAGTCCACGGCATACCTGCGTTAATTCTCTTCTCAACCTCTTCAAATGAAAGGTCGCGGCATCTGGCATATCTGCCGTAGTAGCCCTTAATATCCTCCTTTTCCTGCTGCAGTCTGATTTCATCAATTTCCTCAGCAGAGCAGAAGCAGGGATAAGCAAGACCCTGCTCAACAAGGGATTTTGCATAGCACTGATATATATCCTTTCTGTGACTCTGATAATAAGGACCGTAAGCACCGATTTGCTTATCATCACCTACAACACCCTCATCAGCATTCACACCGTAAACGGAAAGGCTTTTAAGCATTGAGCCGATTGCTCCGTCAACCTTACGCTTTTGGTCGGTATCCTCAACACGGACATAGAACACACCATCTGTATTCTTAGCAGTTGTGTAAGCAACAATACAGGTAAATAAATTGCCGAAATGCAAAAATCCCGTCGGACTCGGTGCAAAACGTGTTACCCTTGCACCCTCTTTCAGATTTCTTGAAGGATATAAAGCCTCATAATCCTCAGGGGTTTTATCTATATCGGGGAATAATAATTCCGCAAGTCTGTTATAATCTGTCATATTTTCTCCTAAACCTATAAAATTACAGTTTATTATCTCATATAATATGTAATTAATCAATATTTATTTCTTGAAAATATAAAAAGCATATGATAAATTATTTTGTAGGAAATGTTAAAATCTGACATTTAATCATAAAACAGAGAGGAAATAATACTATGGATTTACCAAATGACCCGTTTATGCTGCTCAGTGTAATCAATACAAAGCTGAGAGATTTTTACAAAAATCTTGATAATTTGTGCGAGGATGCAAACATTAACAAGGATGAGCTTTGTGAGAAATTAAAGGCTGCAGGCTTTGAATATGATGAAAAATTAAATAAATTTAGTTAAAAGTATTGACATTTTATTCCAAAGGTGTATAATTTAAATTGTAATCATTACAAATTAGATTATGTGAGTGGTGATAAATTGAATACAGAAGCAATCAAAGAGCTTTTCAGACAAAAGGGTCTTAAGGCAACACCACAGCGAATAGCAGTATATAAATTTCTTGTGGAAAACAGAATTCATCCTGACGTTGAAACTGTTTACAGTCAGGTTATAAAAAGTAACCCTTCATTTTCAAAAACAACAGTTTATAACTGCTTAAAGGATTTGTCAGGCTGTGGCTTGTTAATCCCCGTTATGATTGACAATGAAAAAATAAGGTATGATGCCGACACATCATTTCACGGTCATTTCAAGTGTGAAAAATGCGGCAGCATATTTGATTTTAAATGTGTCGATACTAAAACTGTCGGCATTGAAGGCTTTGAAATAAAGCAAAAAGATGTATATTACAGCGGTCTTTGCAATCACTGTAAAAATAAATAATTAGTTTTAAAGGAGTAATGAAAAATGGCAAAGAAGTATTTTTGTCCTGTTTGCGGCTACGAAAGTGACGAGCCGATCGAAATCTGCCCTGTTTGCGGCGTAAAAATGCAGGAGAGAAAGGACGATGTAACCACTTGGGCTGCTGAGCATCAGGTAGGCATCATCGACGGCGTAAGCGAAGAAATCGTTCAGGGTCTTCGCGACAACTTCAACGGCGAATGCAGCGAGGTCGGTATGTATCTTGCAATGGCAAGAGTAGCTTTCAGAGAGGGCTATCCTGAAATCGGTCTTTACTGGGAAAAGGCTGCTTATGAAGAGGCTGAGCACGCAGCAAAATTTGCTGAAATGCTCGGTGAGGTTGTAACAAACTCAACAAAGAAAAATCTTGAGATGCGTGCTGCTGCTGAAAACGGTGCAACACTCGGCAAAACACAGCTTGCAAAAATGGCTAAGGAAGCAGGTCTTGACGCTATCCACGACTCAGTGCATGAGATGGCAAGAGATGAGGCAAGACACGGTAAAGCTTTCGAAGGTCTTCTTAAGAGATATTTCGCTGATTAATCAAATAACATTATTGGGTACAGCTTTATGCTGTACCTTTTTTATGCTTATAGCCAATTTTTTCAAAAGATATCAGATATCGTAGGGCAGGGGCTTGCTCCTGCCGTTTGTTGTGTGTTATCAATCGAATATGAATGTGATTTGGCATAATAACAATAATTAATTTTCTTAAATTATCCGTATTCGATACCTCGGCAGGAGCAAGCCCCTGCCCTACGAGATTTCGGTTATATATGCATTTATTTATAAAAACCACTACCCAACCGCAATAACCTTTAACGAATTATGAATTTTTAGTAATATTTAGAAAAAACTATTGACAAAACCGAAAAATGGATATACTATAAATACAGAGTTAGCACTCAGACAACGAGAGTGCTAACAGATAAAATTCAAAAGAGGTGGAGGGTTTGATTAGCGAAAGACGTCTGGCTATACTCAATCTGATAATTGAGCATTATCTTAACACAGGCGAGCCTATGGGTTCAAAAACTTTATGTCAGCTTCTCCCCTACTCCGTTTCAAGCGCTACGGTAAGAAACGAAATGGCATATTTATCTGAGATTGGTTTACTTGAGCAAAGGCACACCAGCGGCGGAAGAGTACCGAGCAAGGCATCATACAGATATTATATCGACAGCCTTATGGAGAAAAAAAACATAAGTGAATATGATGCTAAGAAAATCAGTGAGGAATTATCTGTTAACGCAGGCGACCCCGAAAGACTTTTAAGCGATGCCGCAAAGCTGATTTCAGCTTATACAAACTGTGTTGGCTTCAGCTGTGCATTAAAGGATGAGCTTGACTGCATACAGGGTGTTGACCTCATTCCCGCAGGCAATTCAAAGGCAATGCTTGTTATGCTTACTGTGGGCAGTAAAATAAAATCGTCACTTATCAATATGCCATGTGCAATTGATGATGACTTAAGATTTTTATTTTATGAGGTTATGAACCGACTGTTTATAGGGACACCTCTTACTGAGGTTAATCTGTCGCTTGTTCAAAGCTCAGTGCTGATTGCAAAAAGCAGAGTTTTCGATTTACTGCCTGCACTGACATCACTTTGCTCGCTGTGCAGTGAAGCTTCACAAAGCAAGCTCAACCTCGAGGGCGAAACAAATCTTCTGTCGCACGATGAGCTTGGCACCGATGTTTACAGATTACTTTCATTCTTGACAGACAAATCACAGATACTCAATTTTGTAAAGCAATTTTCAAAAGGAAATGTTAAAACAGCACTGTTCATAGGTGATGAAAATCCCCTTTATGAAATGAAAAACACTTCAACCGTTCTTTCAAATTTCACCTATGGCAACAATCAGAAGGCTGCACTGGGTATGATAGGCTCGACCAGAATTGATTACAAGCACATCATTCCCATTGTAAAATATATATTAAACACGGTTGACACATTACTCTCAAAAGGAGGTACGATATGAGCAAAAAAACCAGCAAAAATGCCGAAAAGGCGGAAGAAAAAAAGGCAGAAGAAGAGGTAAACACCACTGACGAAGCTGTTGAGGAAAAGCCGGATGAAAATCCACTTGAAAAGGAATTGGCAGACACTAAGGAGCAGCTTTTAAGACTGACCGCAGAATACGCTAATTTCAGAAAAAGAAGCGAAAAGGAAAAGAATGAAAGCTTTACCTTTGCAACTGCCAAGGCAGTGGGCGAAATTCTCAGCGTAGTTGACAATCTTGAAAGGGCACTGTCAAACGAGAAAGAGGATTATGAGGGACTCAAAAAGGGCGTTCAGATGACATTTGACGGACTTATGGCTTCCCTTGAAAAATTAGGCGTAACAGTCTACGGCGAAAGCGGTGATCAGTTTGACCCGAATTTCCACAACGCAGTAATGCACGTTGAGGATGAAAATCTGGGTGAAAATGTAATCACAGACGTTTTCCAAAAAGGCTACAGAATAAATGACAAGGTTGTAAGACCGGCAATGGTTAAAACAGCTAACTAATTTAATTACATTATTATAGGAGGACAAATATTATGTCAAAAATTATCGGTATTGATTTAGGTACAACAAACAGCTGTGTAAGTGTTATTGAAGGCGGCGAGCCTGTTGTAATCACTAACGCAGAGGGCGCAAGAACAACCCCGTCAGTCGTTGCTTTTTCAAAGGACGGCGAAAGAATGGTTGGTAACGTTGCAAAGCGTCAGGCAATCACAAACCCTGACAAAACAATCGCATCAATCAAAAGACATATGGGCTCGGACTACAAGGTAACAATTGACGGCAAAGCTTACACTCCGCAGGAGATTTCAGCTATCATTCTTCAGAAACTTAAGGCTGATGCTGAGGCTTACCTCGGTGAAACAGTAAGCGAGGCAGTTATCACTGTTCCTGCATACTTCACCGACGCACAGCGTCAGGCTACAAAGGACGCAGGTAAAATTGCAGGTCTTGATGTAAAGAGAATCATCAATGAGCCGACTGCTGCTGCACTTGCTTTCGGTATTGACAAGGAAGACGATCAGAAGGTTATGGTTTATGACCTCGGCGGCGGTACCTTCGACGTTTCAATCATTGAAATGGGCGACGGTGTTCAGGAGGTACTTGCAACAGCAGGTAATAACCGTCTTGGCGGTGACGATTTTGACAAAAAGGTTATGGACTGGATTGTTGCTGAATTCAAAAAGGAAAACGGAATTGACCTTGCAGCAGACAAAATGGCTATGCAGAGAGTTAAGGAAGCTGCTGAAAAGGCAAAAATTGACCTTTCAGGTATGACAACTGCTCAGATTTCTCTTCCGTTCATCACAGCAGATGCAACAGGTCCTAAGCACCTTGAGCTTACACTCACAAGAGCTAAGTTCAACGAAATGACTGCTGACCTCGTTGAGGCTACAATGGGTCCTGTTCGTCAGGCAATCAGCGATTCAGGCTTATCAATGAGCGAAATTGACAAGGTTCTCCTTGTAGGCGGTTCAACAAGAATCCCTGCTGTTCAGGAGGCTATTCAGAAATTCAGCGGAAAAGAGCCTTTCAAGGGCATCAACCCTGACGAGTGCGTATCAATGGGTGCTGCTTTACAGGGCGGTGTGCTCGGCGGAGATGTTAAGGGTCTTCTTCTTCTCGACGTTACTCCCCTTTCACTCGGCATTGAAACAATGGGCGGTGTAAACACTGTTATCATTGAGAGAAACACAACTATCCCGACAAAGAAGAGTCAGATTTTCTCAACTGCTGCCGATAATCAGACATCTGTTGAAGTTCACGTTCTTCAGGGTGAAAGAGAATTTGCCAAGGACAACAAAACACTCGGTATGTTCCATCTTGACGGTATACTTCCTGCAAGACGCGGTGTTCCGCAGATTGAGGTAACCTTTGATATTGATGCCAACGGTATTGTTCACGTATCAGCCAAGGACCTCGGCACAGGCAAGGAGCAGCAGATTTCCATCACTGCATCATCAAATATGAGCAAGGATGATATCGACAAGGCTGTTAAAGAGGCTGAGCAGTTTGCTGAAGAGGACAAAAAGAAGAGAGAGGCTGTTGACCTTAGAAACAATGCTGACCAGATGGTTTATCAGACTGAAAAGATGTTAAGCGAGGAGGGCGAAAAGTTCTCTGCTGACGATAAGAGTGCACTTGAAACAAAGGTTGCTGCTCTTAAGGAAGCTCTCAAGGGCGAAAATCTTGATGCTATCAAATCAGCTCAGGAGGATTTACAGAATAAATTCTACGAGGTTTCGCAGAAGCTCTATGAGGCTGCTCAGGCTGCAGGCGGTGCTAATCCGAATGCAGGTGCAGGCTTTGATCCAAATCAGGCTGCAGGCGGTGCAGACGCAGGCTATACTGACGCAGATTACACAGAGGTTGACGATAACTGATAAACAAAATATAATGTAATGGTGGAGCTTCTGCTCCACCATATACTTGATTTAAGAGAGAATCATTATGGCAGAAAATAAGAGAGATTATTATGAAGTCCTCGGTGTTTCAAAAGGTGCAAGCGAAGACGAAATCAAAAAAGCATACAGAAAAACGGCTAAAAAATATCATCCTGATTTAAACCCTGATAATGCAGAGGCTGAAGCTAAGTTCAAGGAATGTAACGAGGCTTATGAGGTTTTAAGCGATCCGCAGAAAAAAGCCCGCTATGATCAGTTCGGTTTTGCAGGCGTTGACCCTAACTACGGTGCAGGTCAGGGCGGCTATGGCGGTGGCTTTGGCGGAGGTTTCGGCTTTGACGGAGATATTGACCTCGGTGATATTTTCTCATCGTTCTTCGGTGGCAGCGGCTTCGGCGGAGGAAGAAATCCCAACGCTCCGCAGAGAGGACGTGACATCCAGTCAGGCGTCACCCTCACCTTCGAAGAGGCAGCGAAGGGCTGTAAAAAAACTATTGAGGTTATGCGTGTTATGGACTGCAGTGAATGCCATGGCAGCGGTGCAGCACCGGGCACATCACCTCAGACCTGTCCTGAATGTCAGGGCAGAGGCACTGTAAGCATTCAGCAGCGCACACCACTTGGTGTAATGAGCACACAGCGCACCTGTAACAGGTGCGGCGGTACAGGTAAGATTATCAGTACCCCCTGCAAAAAGTGTAACGGCAAGGGCAAGGTCAGAACCAAAAAGAAAATTGATATCAATATTCCTGCAGGTATCGACAATAATCAGGTTGTTAACGTGCGCGGTTTCGGAAACGACGGCTCAAACGGCGGTCCTGCCGGCGATTTAAAGGTGGTTGTCAATATCAAGCCCCACGCATATTTCAAACGTGACGGCTATGATGTTCATTACAGCAAGCATATTTCAATCGTTCAGGCAACACTGGGTGCTGATGTTGAAATTCCTACACTTGACGGAAATGTAACATTGAATATCCCTGCAGGCACACAGCCAAATGAGGTGTTCACTTTAAAGGGAAACAAGGGTATACAAAGGCTCAATGGTATGGGCAGAGGCGAACAGTATGTTACAATTGTCGTTGACATTCCAAAAAGTGTAAGCGATGAACAGAAAAAGCTCCTCAACGAGTTTGATAAATCCTATACTCCCCCAAAGCCTAAGAAAAGAGGCTTATTCAGATAAAAATTTACACCCGAGGAAAATTCCCCGGGTGTTTTTTCATCAAAAAAGACCTGTTCAAAGTGAACAGGTCTTTAATTATTTCAATTGAAGCAGTGTATTATTTGGATTCATAATCTCGTTATTGCTTCTTGCAAATTCCATTGCTGTAAAACAGTTCTTTTCCTGAAGTTCAAAATATGTGCTCTCCATTTTATAGGCAGGCTCAGGAACTTCAGACACAATTTCTACGTTATCATAGGTATAAATATAGCCGTAAAATCTCTGACCGTAGTGACTTGTCATATCGCTGAAGGTTTTAACATCGAAATACCTTCCGCCCCAGTGGGACTCAGAAACTGTCACAGCACCGTTATCATCAATTTCTTCAACCACTGCAACGTGATTTGACCAGCAGGCAACTGCACCAAGCTTAGGCTCACTGCCGTATTCATAATAATCATTATACTTGTTAATAAACCACCACTCGCCTGCATTACCACGGCTTATTTTAGGTGCCTCACCATTCAGCTCATAAATTCTGCCATAGGCATATGCTACACAGTTTGGCATACCATATCCTGTTTTTGAATAAGCGTTAAGCTCTCTTGTATAATACGGCTCACCATTCGGAGCAGTGAGTCTTGGCTCATACGCTTTAGCAAATACTGTTGTCGGGAAAACGGTTAATACTACAAATGTAAGTATAAGCGATATTATACCTGCCTTGATTGTTTTTATCATAGTTAACTTTACTCCTTTGTAACATCGCCTAAAATTGTAACATATTACACGCTTTGTAATCTACGGCAATAATTACCAAGGTTTTTGTAACTTTTATGTAATATTTGTAACTTTTAGATAAAATTTTCCAAAATCAGTACCCCTTGTACCCCAAAATCTACCCCTTAACTTTAATTTTGTATGTGGTCTGTATAGGTTTGTATGAGTATAAAACCAAATCATAAAGTGCCTGTTTACCCTTTATTTAAGCCAAATTTGGCGTAAAAAAGAGACCTTAGGGAGTTCTAACACTTCCTAAGGTCCGATGGTCGGAGTGATAAGAGCTGAATTATTAAAAAGCCCTGAAACAGCGTGGTTTTACGATTATTTAGATTGCAGTTGACTGCAATAAGACTGCAATAGAATGCGCCCACATCAATTAAGAAGTAAGTACATTTATTCTCCGCATTCGCTCAGCAACTCTGCAAGTTCTGAAAAGAGCTTATCCTTATCAATATCAAAATTATTGACATAATTAATAAATGTTGTAAGGGAACAGCAGTATTTGCCGTGCTCAAGGTTTGAATAAGAACGAAGTGAAATATTTAAGTACTCAGCCATTTTCTCCTGTGACAAATCAAGCTCTACACGTTTTGTTATAAAGTCATTTTTAAACTTAACTTTCAAGCATTCAGGTGTTGACATTTTCAACACCTGCCCAGATGTGCTAACATTGGCGATTGTTTCAGCATCCATTATATTAGTTATTAAATACAACAAATGTAACATTTTTATCAGCATTTTAAATAAATAAAAAACAGTAACAAAAAAATTAAAAAATTATCAAATGTGAAACAATAATGTAATTCTTTTTCCTTTTATTTTTTACTAACATATGATATAATATAGTTGGGAGATATTAAAACATTTCAAAGGAGGTATTATAATGTATGATGCAAACCTTATTGCTCGGTATGTAATCTATAAGCAGAATATAAAAGCTATAGAAATAACAAATCTTAAACTGCAAAAAATACTTTATTACATTCAAGGCTATTCATTAAAGTTGCTAAGTGCTCCTATTTTTACTAATGATATATGTTGCTGGTCTTATGGACCTGTTGTTCCCGATGTGTATTTTGAATACAGCACAAACGGATCAGAGCCACTGTATTCGCATGACTTTTCTGGTTCAATATTCACTACAGACCAACGTAATCTCATTGATAAGGTTATTGAATCCTGCGAAAAGCTAACACCTTTTCAATTAGTTTCCAAAACACATTCTGAACAACCTTGGATTAGTACAACATCAAGAGAAATAATTAAAGTCGAAACTATGAGAAACTTTTTTTTAAAAAATGATCCTTTAAATATATCTGGAGTAAAATAGTCTAAATGGATAAACTAATAAATCTTTTAAAAGACATATCTGATAATATTGAATATCTCACCTGTGCAGGTGATGAGAGTTTTTTCTTAAATCAAACAGAAACTTATTTAAAAATCTTCGAAGAAATTTATGAAAATGGGTTTCGGCACTCGTATTTTGAACTTTCCAAATTTCTCGAACAATTAACCCCAGATGTCCAATCCATTCTACCAACAATTTTATTACTTATACTTCAATACGCAGAACAAAATGATTATTGGAACGAATCACAAACACAGAAATCAATAATAAAACTGTGTGATCATATTCAACTTGAGGTTTTAAGACTTGATCGCATTGAAAATATAAAAAACATATCATCCAAATCGCAAAACTTAAATAACGAGGCAAAAGAAATTGCAGAAAGTGCAAACGAAGCATCAAAAGAAGCAGAAAACAGAATAAAAGATGTTACCGGACAAATCATCGCTGTAATAGGTATATTCTCAGGTATTGTAATTTCTTTTTCTATATCATCCACAACATTTGCAAGTGCATTAAGCAACATAAACAAAGAAAACTTTTGGTATATTGTTTTTTTAATTGATTTGTTTTCAATTGCATTTTTCAATCTGATTTTTATGCTTCTATTTGGAGTTTCAAAACTATCAGGAAAAAGTATTTCAATCGGAAATGATAAAGGTCTGTATTATGACAAAAGTACATTTAAAAAATTTTATTATAGGTATCCTTATTACTTTTGGACCAATATAATTTTAGTAATTCTACTTATATTACTTTGTATACCTATATACTTAACAAATTAATACTAAGTAACAAAACACCCCCTGAAAGCTTTTTTGCTCTCAGGGGGGTTGTTTGTTATGCAATATGGTCCTCAGTGATATTATTCATCTCATAGCTCTCCTTACCCTTTAAACCAAACCGCTCTTTTCTTACCCTTGTAATAGACAGGAATATAACCGCTTGGGATTTTAAGCCAGATATTGCCCTGATCATCTGTTGAAACATTCTGTGCATCAACTACTGTTCCTGCTTTAAGCACTGCATTATCTGTTAATGCTTTGCTTGTTGCATGCTTTCTGCCGTCAGGGGTCAGGTCCCTGACCTTTTTAATCTGTGAGGATGTTGTCGGCTTAGTCCATACGTTGATTGGCGCTGTGGTTTTGTACTTGCTGCCGGGGTTGTAATTCGGCTTCTGCTCCTTCTTTGGCGGTGTGTATGTAATCAGGTAATACCTTGGATTTCGGTCACTGCAAGCCTTGTCAAGCTGTGACGGACTGACGATTGCGCCTGTGTCAGTCTTGGCAGTAATGCGCTTTGGTCTGCTGTAGCTGTCATACTTTCCTGAATACATCTGAGGGTCAACAACGTTTACATTGTTTCCGTTCATCTTCCATGGTACAACATAATGACCTGCAGTGCTGAATACGTTGTAGCAGTCGCCCTGATTGGCGATTGCCATACCGCCGTTTCTGAGGTGCTTTGTTAATTCCGACACACTGTTTGTTGTCTTGTATGAAAAGCCCTGATTTCTGCTGCACAGTGCCTTGA
>X363_Desmarests_Spiny_Pocket_Mouse__coassemble_203_pt1 | contig 45906 bp, 42 predicted proteins | sample X363_Desmarests_Spiny_Pocket_Mouse__metabat2_high_PE_020 | metagenome-assembled genome bin X363_Desmarests_Spiny_Pocket_Mouse
CTGAGCGTAAATAAATTGAAAGGGTATGATTTAGTTACTTACTATATCATACAAGTTAAAAATGAGTAATATCTTTAAATCAATTTTTTCTGTCTTAGTTGCTGCGGCTGTTTTGTTTAGCAGCAGCGTAATTGCATTTGCTGATGATGCCACATATGATTTTATGTCTGAGGATCAGGTTAATTCACCGATTTCCGATGAGGATATATCTGCTTATAATACTGCTGAGTCTGTTACTGAAACGGATGAAAAAAAGATTAATAATAAAGCAGCAAAGTCATCATCTGATAAAGCTGATGATAATGTTACGGAAAAGGCAACAGAGGCTCCAACAGAAAATACTGAAACAAAACCTTCCGAAAAGCCTACTGAAAAACCGACAGAAAAGCCTGTTGAGAGCAGCTTCAAGGTTACACTTTCAAAAACAAAATTTACATATAACGGTGCGGTACAGAAACCAGGTGTAACTGTTAAGGATAATAAGGGTAAAGCGCTTAAATATAAGCAGGATTTTACTTTGAAATATTCTGACAATAATTCAAAGAATGCAGGAAGCTATAAGGTCACAGTTAATTACATCGGCAAATATTCGGGCTCTTATGATTATAAATATGAAATTGTGCCAAGAAGCAGTGTGACTCCTGTTCTAAACAGAATTGTTATTTTCAGAACAGGTACTGTTCAAAGACCAACCGTTACAGTTAAGGATGATTTAGGCAATAATCTTGTGTATAAAAAAGATTTTACTGTTGATTATTCAAACTGGAATTCTAAAGATGTCGGTACTTATACAGTTACAGTAAATATGATTGGTAACTATAAGGGCAAAAAGACTTATAAGTATTATATTTCTGACGGCAAGATAAAGCTTTCTCGAACTAAAATAAATTATGTCGGCACAGTTCAAAGACCGACTGTTAAAGTAACAGATGCAAACGGCAGAGAATTAACATACAAAAAGGATTTCACAGTTTCATATTCAAACTGGAATTCAACTGACGTCGGCAAATATACCGTTACTGTTAAAATGATAGGGAAGTATTCGGGCACTGTAACCTACGGCTACCGCATTATTCCGCAGACGAATGTTACCCCAAAGCTTAACCGTACTGATATTAAAAAGACCGGCACAGTTCAAAGACCTACTGTAACAGTTAAAGACTACAGGAATAATAGCCTGACCTATAAGAAGGATTTTACTGTTGATTATTCTGACTGGAATTCCAAAAACGAGGGTGTTTATACTGTTACTGTAAAGCTTATGGGCAATTACTCAGGCACTCATACATATAAGTATTATATCAATGATTCAAATTATCTTCCGCTTAATGTAAAAGCAACTCACATAAGCCACGAGTACTCAAATATAAAAAAAGAGATATTCGGCAGGTCTGTTCAGGGAAGAAATCTTGAAGCCTTTATAATTACACCGTCAAATGGCAGGTACAGCAAAACCTTCGTTATGACCTTTGCTATTCACGGCTTTGAGGACAGCTACAGCAGGGACGGACAGCTTCTGACTGCTGAGGCTAATAAGCTTGTTGACTACTATGCAAAAAATCCTGATAAGCTTAAAAATTTCAGGCTTGTCATTGTGCCCTGCCTTAATCCTGACGGAACTGTTGCAGGCGTTAATAATCAGCGTGCCTGCTCAACAGCCTTCGGCAGATGTACGGCAGATCATATTGATATGAACAGGGATTTTTCTCCTTTTTATGCTTTGGAATCACGTTGCTTCAGAGATTTTCTGAATAAGTACAGACCGAATGTCTTTACAGATTTCCATGGCTGGTTCAATGAGGTATTGGGAACAAATAAGCTTTGTGATATTTACGGCAGAAATATGCAGCTTTCAACCAAAAAGGTTGACAGATTCGGTGTATCAAGCGGCTATCTTCACGGATACGTGAATAAGACGTATAATTGTCCTTCTGCTCTTGTTGAGTATAAGTCACCAAATCTGGTTGACCATAAGCAGACATACACATCGATTAATGAAATAATAAACTATTACAGATAAAACAAAGCAAAATATCAGCTTCCTTAAGAAAGCTGATATTTTGCTTTGTTCGATAAATCGGAAATTTCGCTTATTTCAATGTATCATAAAAAGAATAATCCACAATTCCGCTCATATTTTCCAATGCGCCGCTTTCAAGTTCTTTTATCATAAGACAGCTTATATGCGGAAGATGGATTTTCGGACTTGCCACAATTCCGTAATCGGCACTTGTAACGAACCCTCTCGGATTATAGTTTTTGGGATTTCCTTCAACAAGGACAGCTTTAAATCCCATGCTTTTTGCTTTTTCAAATCCGGTTTCAATAAGTTCTTTTGAGATGTGTTGTCTTTGTAATTCTGTTTTTACTGCGACAGGTGTCAAAATTAACAGTTCGTTTTCATATTTTCCTTCTATGTGGAAACGGGAAAACATTGCATATCCGATAACGGCATCATTTTCATCTGTCATAATAAGTTCAAGCATAGGAAGATAATACTTTTTTGAACGTATTTCTTCAACTAAGCTGCGGACTGTTTTTCCTTCCTTTTCACAATCATATTCCGTAAATACTTTTTCAACTAAGTCTAATGATGGTATTAAATATTTATTCTCCATGCTTTTAATAATTCTTTCCATAAAACTCCTTATAGATTATAATTTTAAATTGGCGATTTGTAATCTTTCAGTGTTGTTAGGATAAAAAAACGGTTCGATAATAAATGTTGAGGTTTCCACCCAACATTTTTATAGAACCCTTTATTTTAATCAAGTGTTTTTTTGTATTCCAGAAGCTCCTTTTCCGTTACATAACCGCTGAGAGCACCGACCTCAGTCACTGCCTTGCCGCCTGTAACATTGCCGAATTTGATACAGTCCTTTAAATTGTAATCATAAAACAGACCGTACATAAAGCCTGCAAGAAAAGCATCTCCTGCACCTGTGCTGTCAACATTTTTGAATTTATCTATACTTGGAACGAAAAATTCCTCATCTCCGTCAATGCCTATACAGCCGTCAGCATCTACCTTGACAACGACCTTATCAAAATATTGCTTAAGTGCTTTTGCCGCCTTTTCAGGTGTATCGGTATCTGTAATTTTCATAGCTTCTTTTCTGTTAGGGGTGTAATAATCAGCAAGCTCAAGATAGTCGCGGTATTTCTCAATGCTCATTTCATCATCCCAGCCTGTGTCAAGAACAAGGATTGCTCCTTCTTCCTTGAGTTTCTTATATGCAGGCAGAAAGCCGCCTAACTGCATCATACAGATTTTACATCCCTTTGCAATATTATAAAATGTATCAAGTGCCTTTTCATCAGGCTCAATATTGCCCTTGCCGTATGTATAGAATGTTCTGTCCTTAGGAAGAATTATTGCCGAGGTAATGTTAAGCGGTATACCGCCGCCGTTATACAGGTTTGCAGGACTGACACCGTTCTGTGTGAATTTTTCCTTTGCAAAGTTTGAAAAAATATCATCGCCGAGCTCTGTTGCGATTTTTGTGCTTATTCCAAGTCTGCCGAGGTTAATCAGCGTTGCAGGCAGTCCGCCGCCGAGCTGCAGTGAGAAGTCCTTGCAGTAAAGCTCCTCACCCACACCTGCGAGCCTTTCAAAGCCCTGATAAAGCAAATCAACATTCGTTGCTCCTGCTCCTGCTATAAATGCCATTATTTCCAATCTCCTGTATATTCTTTATTTAGTATTAAATATTCACTGACAAGCTTTTGGGCAAGTGAATAGCTGTTAACAAGCGGGTGAAGCGTCAGTGCCTCCACAGCGCATTGAACGGATTTTTCACGTATTGCTTTGCTTGCAAGTCTTTCATATATTTTTACACGTCTTATAAGCTCGATATTCTGTTCATCAAGATTTTCAAATTTGTGCGGTACAGCGCCGTTTTCTGTTATATCACAGGTAACCTCAATAATGTCAGTGTCTTTAAGCTCATTAATTGCACCATCATTCGGTACACATAGAATCATACTGTCGCATTTTCCGCTCTGCTCAATTTCAATAAAATTAAGTGCAACAGCAGCATAACCGCCGAAATTTTTCTGATAAATATCAAAATGCCACGGCTCCTGTCTTTTTACACCTGTTTCGCTTGCCATATAATTGTTTTCACGAACGCCATACCAGTATTCAAATACCTTGAATGCTTCATCAAAATTACTTTCAATATCAATATGGCACAGAGCCTCTGTCATTTTTTTGTTGATTTCACAAATCTGCTCACCCCTTGTCTGAGGTGCTTTCAGAATGTTTTCAACAGCCTTTTCACGATAATAGAAATAATAAAGATATTCGTTAAGTATTCCGCCTCTTTCTTTAAGCAGTGACTTTTCAAAATACCTCATATCTGTTTTTTCATAAGCCTCATCGTTTTCAATCAGCTCATCCGTAATTTCTCTTCCGTTAAGAGTAATGGATTTGAAATAAGATAAATGGTTAAGACCGTAAACCTCGCCCTTTGCGCTGCCTTCTTCTGCTGAGTAGAGATTTTCAAACGAGCGAAGCATACCTGAAGGGGCATCGCATATGCCGTAAGTGAAATCATATCCCATATCTCTTAAGGTCTGACTTACAACGCCGGCGGGATTAGTGAAATTAAACACCTTGCATTTTGGCTTTGCATATTTTTTTATTAATTCGCAGTATTCTGCAAGTGCTGATACGGAACGCATAGCGAAGCTGAGTCCGGCTGCACCTGTTGTTTCCTGACCTAAAAGACCGAGGTTGAGAGCAATCCGCTCATCTCTCACTCTCATTTCGTCACCGCCTACACGGATTGTAGTTATAACGTAGTCGGCGTTTTTTACCGCTTCAACAGGGTCTGTGGTAAGTGTGAATTTCAGATTGCTGCACAGCAGGTTTGAAACCTTTTTTGCCATTCTGCCGTAAATGTTAAGCTTTTTTTCGTCATTATCCATAAAGACAAGCTCTTCAATTTTCAAATCATCAGCCTTCTGAGCAATGCTCTTGGCTAAAAACATTGATCGTACACCGCCGCCTCCTATAACAGTCAGCTTCATTTCATCACGTCCTTTTTTAAAAAATTCATTAATATTATGACACAAAAACGCCTTAAAGTAAATAGATAATAAGCAGATTTTTATGTTGACTTAAATGAGGCAATATATTATAATATGTTAGATAAAAATAAGCAGGAAAGGGTTGAACTTATGACTTTGCTGATAAAAGATGCAATATGTTATATTGACGGTAAATTCAAAAAGTCAAGTGTTCTTATCAAGGATGGACTAATCCATAGCCTTGGTGTTTCTGTTTCCTTTGATAATATCGACCGTACTATTGACGCTATGGGGAAGTATTTTTTAATTCCGGGTTTCACAGATGTTCACACACATCTCAGAGAGCCCGGTTTTTCTTATAAGGAAACCATAAAATCAGGCTCAGCAGCAGGTGCAAGGGCAGGCTACAATGTGCTTTGCACAATGCCGAATCTGAATCCCGCACCTGACAGTGCAGAAAATCTGAAAGTGCAGCAGGACATTATTGGCAAAGATGCTGTTATTGATGTTTTGCCCTTCGGAACAATTACTAAGGGCCGCAGGGGCGTCGGTGAAATTGTTGATTTCAAATCAATGGCTGATGATGTTGTCGGATTCAGTGATGACGGAACAGGTGTGCAGACTGATGAGCTTATGGAGCAGGCTATGACGGAGTGTGCCAAGCTCGGTAAAATAATTTCCGCCCACTGTGAAGTTAATGATTTGCTTAAAGGCGGTTATATTCACGACGGTGAGTACGCAGGACTTCATAATCATAAAGGTATCTGTTCTGAGAGTGAGTGGGCACAGATTGAAAGGGACTGCATTCTTGCTGAAAAAACGGGATGTCAGTACCACGTGTGCCATATTTCAACCAAGGAAAGCGTTGATATAATCCGACGTGCAAAGACAAGGGGAGTTAATGTTACCTGCGAAACAGGTCCGCACTATCTGACTATGTGTGATATGGACTTGCAGGAGGACGGAAGATTTAAAATGAATCCTCCTCTGAGGTCTGCGCAGGACAGGCAGGCACTTATTGAAGGTGTGCTTGACGGTACAATTGATGTAATTGCCACCGATCACGCTCCTCATTCTGCAGAGGAAAAAAGCAAAGGGCTTGAAAAATCGGCAATGGGTGTTGTAGGGCTTGAAACTGCCTTCTCAGTGCTGTATACTAAGCTTGTAAAAACAAATATTATAACACTTGAAAAGCTTGTGGAAATGATGTCTGTCAGACCACGTGAAATATTCGGTATTGAGGGAGGCAGAATTGCTGCGGGAGAGCCTGCAAATCTTTGTATGCTTGACCTTGAAAAGCAGTGGACAGTTGACCCAGACAGCTTTGTTACAATGGGCAGGGCAACACCCTTTGAGGGCTGGGAGCTTTGCGGTGAAAACCTTTTGACTATATTAAGAGGAGAGATTGTTTATGAAACCATATGATAAAAAAATAGTCCTTGAAAACGGTAAGGAATTTTATGGCTATGGCTTTGGTGCTGACAGGGAGGCGGTTAATGAATTAGTTTTCAACACCTCTATGGTCGGCTATCAGGAAATTATTTCTGACCCGAGCTACACAGACCAGATGGTTTGTATGACCTATCCGCTTATCGGTAATTATGGTATTACCGATGAGGATTTTGAAACAAGAATACCTACAATGGGCGGTCTTATAGTTCGTGAATATAACGATTTGCCGTCGAATTTCAGATATACAAAAACACTTTCTGAGGTGCTTGATGAATACGGTATTCCTGCAATCAGCGGTGTTGATACCAGAATGATTACAAGAATTATCCGTGATGAAGGCTCACAGAAAATTTTAATATGTGATGCGGATGTTCCTTATGAGGAGGCACTTAAAAAGGTAAAGGATTATGTGATACCGACCGATATGGTGTCGCGTGTAAGCTGTAAAAAGCGCTGGTATTCAAGAACACCCAATCACAAGTATGACGTTGTTGCAATTGACTGCGGAATTAAGCATAATATTATAAGAAAGCTCAATGAAAAGGGCTGTAATGTAACAGTTGTTCCTTATAATATTACTGCTGAGGAAATTATAAATATGCATCCTGACGGCTTGTTTCTTTCAAACGGACCCGGTAATCCCGAGGATGTTCAGACAGTAATCAATGTTGTTAAGGCGCTTAAAGGCAGGCTGCCGATATTCGGTATCTGCCTTGGTCATCAGATGATTTCGCTTGCTCTCGGTGCAAAGACCTTTAAAATGAAGTTCGGTCACAGAGGCGGTAATCATCCTGTTAAAAATCTTGAAACAGGCAAGCTTGAGATCACTTCACAGAATCATTCATATGCAGTTGATGCAAAGTCACTGGAGGGTACAGAGCTTACCCTTACTCACTTAAATCTTCTTGATGATACGGCAGAGGGTGTTAAGAGCGAGAAAAATAAAATCTTCTCAGTTCAGTATCACCCTGAAAGTGCACCCGGTCCTCAGGACAGTGCATACCTGTTTGATAAATTTATTGACTTAATGGAAAAGGAGGCGGACTGATATGCCAAAGAGAACCGATATACATAAAATATTAGTTATAGGCTCAGGTCCTATCGTTATCGGACAGGCTGCCGAGTTTGACTATTCAGGCACACAGGCTTGTCTTGCTCTCAGGGAGGAGGGCTATGAGGTTGTACTCATCAACTCAAACCCTGCTACAATTATGACAGATACCGATATTGCCGATAAGGTTTATATGGAGCCTCTTAATCTTGAATATGTTGCACGTATAATACGTCACGAAAGACCCGATGCTATTCTTCCGTCACTTGGCGGACAGACAGGTCTTAACCTTGCTGTTCAGCTTGCTAAAAAGGGTGTTCTTGAGGAATGTGACGTTGAAATTCTCGGTACAAAGTTTGAAGCAATTGAGCGTGCTGAGGACAGAGAGCTGTTCAAGGAGCTTTGTGAAAGCCTCGGAGAGCCTGTTCTTCCGAGTGAAATTGCCGAAAATCTTGAGGACGGTCTGGCTGCTGCAAAGCGTATAGGCTTTCCTGTTGTTCTTCGTCCTGCTTTTACTCTCGGCGGTACAGGCGGCGGCTTTGCTGATGATGAGGAAGAGTTTATTCTTATGATGAAAAATGCCCTTGCACTTTCACCTGTTCATCAGGTACTTGTTGAAAAGAGCATTAAGGGATATAAGGAAATTGAATATGAAGTAATGCGTGACGCAAATGATACTGCAATCACTATCTGTAATATGGAGAATATTGACCCTGTCGGTGTTCACACAGGTGACTCGGTTGTTGTTGCTCCGTCACAGACGCTTACTAATAAGGAATATCATATGCTGCGTGATTCAGCTCTTAAAATTATAAGAGAGCTGAATATCGAGGGCGGCTGTAATGTTCAGTTTGCACTTGACCCTCATTCATTCCAGTATTATCTCATTGAGGTTAACCCGAGAGTATCACGTTCATCCGCACTTGCTTCAAAGGCTTCAGGCTACCCTATTGCAAGAGTGTCAGCTAAGATTTCGGTAGGTATGCACCTTGATGAAATTCCGATTGCAAATACTCCTGCATCATTTGAGCCTACTCTCGACTATGTTGTAACAAAGATTGCACGCTTCCCGTTTGATAAGTTTGCAGATGCAAATAATACTCTTAACACACAGATGAAGGCAACAGGCGAGGTTATGGCAATCGGCAGAACTATGGAGGAAAGCCTGCTTAAAGCAGTGCGTTCTCTTGAAACAGGTGTCTGCCACCTTTACAGCAAAAAGTTTGACAGCTATACAGAGGACGAGCTTTTATCATATATCAAAAACGGTACTGATGACAGACTGTTTGCAATTGCTCAGCTTATACGTCTTGGTGTTGATTTAATCAGAATTTACAATGCTACAAAAATTGATATGTTCTTCCTTGAAAAATTCAAGAACATTGTTGATTTTGAATCTGTGCTCAAATCAAATAACGGCGATATACAGACTCTCAGGGATGCTAAAAAAATCGGTATGAGCGACGAATATATCGGTAGTGTATGGGGCTTATCTCAGGCAGATGTATTCCATATCCGTAAAGAGAACAACATTTTCCCTGTATACAAAATGATTGATACCTGTGCATCTGAGTTTGACTCTTATGTACCTTACTTCTACTCAACCTATGAGGAAGAAAACGAAAGTATTATTTCAGATAAAAAGAAGATTATAGTTCTCGGCTCAGGTCCTATCCGTATCGGTCAGGGTGTGGAATTTGACTATTCAACCGTTCACGCTATATGGTCAATCCGTGATGCAGGCTATGAGGCTATAATCATTAACAATAACCCTGAAACTGTATCAACAGACTATACTACATCTGACAAGCTTTATTTTGAACCGCTTACTGTTGAGGATGTTATGAATATTATTACCCTGGAAAAGCCTGAGGGCATTGTTGTATCTCTCGGCGGTCAGACTGCAATCAACCTTGCACCTCCGCTTGATGCACTTGGTGTTCCGATTATCGGCACAGATGTTGCCGCTATCGACAGGGCAGAAAACCGTGACAGCTTTGAAAAGGTTATGGAAGAGCTTGGTATTCCTCAGCCTAAGGGACTTGCTGTTACAGATATTGAAGAGGGTGTGCGTGTTGCTGAAAGCATCGGCTATCCTGTTCTTGTCCGCCCGTCATTTGTTCTCGGCGGACGTGCAATGCAGATTGTTGCAAATGAGGAGTCTCTTCGTCACTACCTGCAGACTGCCGTTGAAATCAATACTGAGCAGCCTGTTCTTGTTGATAAATATATTATGGGTAAAGAGCTTGAGGTGGATGCTATCTGCGACGGCACAGATGTGTTTATTCCCGGTATTATGGAGCACGTTGAACGTACAGGAGTTCACTCAGGTGACTCAATCTCTGTATATCCTACCTTTTCTGTTCCTCAGTCAGTCAAGGATAAAATTCTTGATTATACAGTTAAGCTCGGCAAAGCAATAGGAATTATCGGTCTTTATAATATTCAGTTTATTGCCGATGAAAACGATGATGTTTTTGTTATTGAGGTTAATCCGCGTTCTTCAAGAACAGTTCCTTTCCTGTCAAAGGCAACCTCAACTCCTATGGCTCATATTGCCACACAGGTTATTCTCGGTCACTCATTGAAAGAGCAGGGTATAACAGAAGTTTATCCGAAAGAAAAGAACCGCTGGTATGTTAAAGCACCTGCTTTTTCATTCTCAAAGCTCAAGGGTATGGACACATACCTTTCACCTGAAATGAAATCAACAGGTGAGGCTATCGGTTATGATAAATCACTTACAAGAGCACTTTATAAGGCAATTCAGGCATCAGGACTTAATGTTGCCAACTACGGCACAGTGCTTGTTACAATTGCCAATCAGGACAAGCCGAGAGCACTGCCTCTTATCAAGCGCTTCTATGAGCTCGGCTTTAATATTGAAGCAACTGAGGGTACTGCAAATTATCTCAAGGAGCACGGCATAAGAACACGTGTCCGTCAGAAGCTCACGCTTGATGAAAGTGATGAAATTCTTATGGCACTGCGTCAGGGACATATTGCATATGTTATCAATACAATTGATATCAATGCAGGTGATTCACACTCAGACGGCAGTGAAATCCGCAGAGCGGCTGTTGAAAATAATGTAACAATGTTTACATCACTTGATACTGTTAAGGTGCTGCTCGATGTCCTTGAAGAAATAACACTCGGTGTATCAACCATCGACGCCGACTGATTTTACAGGTAATAGCTATGTATAAACAGAACATATATAAAATTTTAACTAACAAAAGAATAGCTAAGGATGTTTTTGAAATGGTGCTGGAGGGTGATACTCAGTATATCACCGCTCCGGGTCAGTTCATTAATATTCAGCTTGACGGCAAATTTTTAAGGCGTCCTATATCTGTCTGTGATTATGACGATACTACTGTTACAATCATTTATAAGGTTGTGGGAGAGGGCACTGAAATGATGTCAGAGCTTGAAGCAGGCGAAAGTCTTGATGTGCTGACAGGGCTCGGCAACGGCTACGATATTTCGCAGGGTACAAGACCTATGCTTATCGGCGGCGGTGTCGGTGTTCCGCCTATGTATAATCTTTGCAAAAAGCTTATTGCGGCAGGGCAGAAGCCTGTGGTAATACTCGGATTTAATACTAAGGACGAAATTTTTTATGAGGACGAGTTCAAAGCACTTGGTGCAGAGGTGCGTGTTGCCACCGCTGACGGCTCATACGGTATTAAAGGCTTTGTAACAGATGCATTTGCTGACGATTATGACTATTTTTACACCTGCGGTCCTATACCTATGTTCAAAGCAATTGAAGCAAAGGTAACCACGTCAGGTCAGTACAGCTTTGAGGAGCGTATGGGCTGCGGCTTCGGTGCGTGTATGGGATGCAGTTGTAAAACAAAATACGGTAATAAAAGAATCTGCAAGGATGGTCCTGTTTTAGTAAGGGAGGAAATCATATGGTAGATTTATCTGTTTGCCTTGCTGGTATGAATATGGACAATCCTGTCGTTCCTGCATCAGGCACCTTTGGCTTCGGCAAGGAGTTCAAGGACTTTTATGATATAAATATTCTCGGCTCATTCTCCTTCAAGGGCACAACAAAGGATGCACGCTTCGGTAATCCCACACCGAGAATTGCTGAATGCACCTCAGGTATGATTAACGCTGTAGGACTTCAAAATCCCGGTGTGCATCACGTTATTGAGCACGAGCTGCCTGAGATGAAAGAGTATTTTCACAAGCCTGTTATTGCAAATGTTTCAGGCTTTAGTGTTGATGATTATGCATATACCTGTCAGCTTCTTGATAAGGAGGAGCAGGTAGGTATTTTGGAGGTAAATGTTTCCTGCCCTAATGTTCACGGCGGCGGAATGAGCTTCGGCACATCACCTGAATGTGCTGCTGAGGTTACAAGGGCAGTCAATGCTGTTACAGCAAAGCCTGTTTTTATAAAGCTTTCACCCAATGTAACAGATATAGTTTCAATCGCAAAGGCTTGTGAGGAGGCAGGGGCAGACGGCATATGCCTTATTAACACAATGCTCGGTATGCGTATTGACCTTAAAAGACGTCAGCCTGTTATTGCCAATAAAATGGGCGGATTCAGCGGTGACGCAATATTTCCCGTTGCTGTCAGAATGGTTTATCAGGTGGCAAAAGCCTGCAACATTCCTGTTATGGGCTGCGGCGGTGTTTCAAGCGCCAAGGATGTTATTGAAATGATGATGGCAGGTGCGACTGCTGTTCAGGTTGGTGCTGCAAATCTTGTTAATCCATATGCATGCAAGGATATAATCGAGGCTTTACCGCAGGAGTGCGAAAAGCTCGGTATAAATAAATTAAGTGATATAATAGGAGTGGTTGATTAATGGGTAAGGACGTTATTATTGCCTGTGACTTTTCATCAGCAGAGGATACCTTCAATTTCCTTGATAAGTTCACAGAGGAAAAGCCATTTGTTAAAATCGGTATGGAGCTTTACTATGCTGAGGGTCCGTCAATCGTTAAGGAGATTAAGAAAAGGGGACATAAGATTTTCCTTGACTTAAAGCTTCACGATATTCCGAATACAGTTAAAAAATCAATGGCAGTGCTTTCAAAGCTTGATGTTGATATGACTAATCTCCACGCAGCAGGTACTGTCGATATGATGAAGGCTGCGCTTGAGGGTCTTACACGTGAGGACGGAACTCGTCCGCTGCTTATCGCGGTTACACAGCTTACATCAACAAGCGAGGAAAGAATGCAGAATGAGCTTCTGATTAATGCATCAATTAACGATACTATTGTTAAATATGCAAATAATGCCAAAGAAGCAGGACTTGATGGTGTAGTTTGTTCTCCTCTTGAAGCAGGTATGGTTAAGGATAGCTGCGGCAAAGCCTTTATGACCGTTACACCGGGCGTCAGATTTGCAGACGGTGAGGTAGGTGACCAGGTGCGTGTTACCACTCCTGCAAGGGCTAAGGAAATCGGCAGTGACTATATTGTTGTGGGCAGACCTATAACTGCAAGTGATGACCCTGTTGCTGCTTACAGAAGATGTATTGAAGAATTTGTCGGATAAGGAGAAGTATAATGGAAGGCTATAAAAGAGAATTTATAGAGTTTTTAGAGGATGCAGGCGTTTTGAAATTCGGTGATTTTACTGCAAAGAGCGGAAGAAAAATTCCTTATTTCATTAACGCAGGCGACATTAAAACAGGCGAGCAGATTCAGAAGCTCGGTGAGTTTTATGCCAAGGCATATTTTGAAAAAATCGGCAGCAAAAAGGCTGTTCTTTACGGTCCTGCATATAAGGGCATTCCTATTGCTGTTTCAGTAGCTGTAGCACTTGCAAAGCAGGGACTTGATGTTCCTTTCTTCTTTAACAGAAAGGAAGAAAAGGACCACGGCGAAGGCGGTGTTTTTGTAGGCTATACACCAAAAGCAGACGAGGAAATCATTATTGTTGAGGATGTAATCACCGCAGGCACCGCTATAAGAGAAAGTATGTCAATTCTCTCAGGTCTTGAGGGCACAAAGGTTTCGGCAGTTTTTGTTATGGTTGACCGTAAGGAAAAGGGTAAAACCGAAAAATCTGCTATGGCAGAGGTAGGCGAGGAATACGGCTTCCCTGTATATTCGGTTGTCGATGTTTATGATATTATTGAATATCTTGAAGAGGATGAAAGCAACCGTGAAAATGTTGAACGTATAAAGAAGTATCTTGAAATCAACGGTGCAAAGGACTAAAGGAAAGGACTTATCAGATGCGTCATTTACTTGATACAACAGATTTAACATTAAAAGAAATTGATGATATGATATCGGTTGCTGCTGATATCATTGATAATAAAGAAAAATATGCGCATATCTGCGAGGGGAAAAAGCTTGCAACGCTGTTTTTTGAGCCTTCAACAAGAACAAGGCTGTCATTTGAGGCGGCAATGTATGAGCTTGGCGGCAATGTTCTGGGATTCAGTGAAGCAGCTTCATCGTCTGCATCAAAGGGTGAAAGCGTTGAGGATACCGTGCGTATGGTTTCCTGCTATGCTGATATTATTGCTATGCGTCATCCCTTTGAGGGAGCGCCGAGAGTGGCTAGTCAGAAAAGCGGTGTACCTATTATAAATGCAGGTGACGGCGGTCATTCCCACCCTACACAGACTCTTACAGACCTTTTTACAATCTATCGCGAAAAAGGCGGTTTTGAAAATCTGACTGTGGGTCTTTGCGGTGACCTTAAATTCGGAAGAACAGTTCATTCACTGATTAAAGCTATGTGCAGATATGAAAATGTGAGGTTTGTTCTCATCTCTCCTAAGGAGCTTGCAGTGCCTGATTACATTAAAACCGATGTGCTTGAAAAGTGCGGTGTTGAATATGAAGAGGTTGAAACTATGGAGCAGGCTATGGATAAGCTTGATATACTCTATATGACCCGTATTCAGCGTGAACGCTTTTATTCAGAGGATGAATATTTGAAGCATAAGGACGCCTTTGTGCTTGACCTTGATAAGCTGAAAACAGCAAAGAAGGATTTAACAATTATGCATCCTCTGCCGAGAGTGAATGAGATTGCACCTGAGGTTGATGACGACCCGAGAGCAAAGTATTTTATTCAGGCACTCAATGGTAAATATATCCGTATGGCGTTAATTAAAACCCTGCTTGAATGGGGAGGTGCTCTTTAATGAATATTGATGCTATTGAAAACGGCTACGTTATAGACCATATTCCCGCCGGAAAAGGTATGAAGGTTTATGAAATTCTTAACCTCGGCTCACTTTCCTGTCAGGTTGCAATCATTACGAATGCCAAGTCTAAAAAGGATAATGCCAAGGATATCATAAAAATCAATGCCCTTATTGATTTGAATATGGATGTAATTGCCTATATTGCACCTATGGCGACTGTTAATGTTATAAAATACGGCGAAAGGGTGGAGAAAAGAAGCCTTTCACTGCCCGGTGAGCTTGTTGATGTTATAAGGTGCCGTAATCCGAGGTGCATATGTAACAATGAACCGATATCTCATATTTTTAAATTAACTGATGAAAAGGGAACTTATCGCTGTCTTTACTGCGAAACAAAAGCAAAATAGTTCAGGTGTTGTGCGATATGGGTAGTAAAAATAAACTTGCTTGTTCTAAAGAAACTGAAAAAAATATTGCAGATGCATTAAAGTCTTTAATGCAGTCAAAATCATTTGAAAAAATATCTGTGTCTGATATTACTGATTACTGCGGTATTCACCGTCAGACATTTTATTATCATTTTACCGATAAGTATGAGCTGCTTGATTTTGTTGTTCGTAAAGAGCTTATTGAGCCGTTGCTGATGGATTTTACACTTGATAATATGTATGACAAATTTACATTTATGTTTGATGTTATGAAATCAGATCAGCAGTTTTATCATTCTGCTCTCAAAATAAATGCAGGCGAGCTGTTTAATTTTATCAGTAAATTGGCTGCTGAGCGTTTTATTGATATTTTTGCAGAAATTGAAAAGAGCAATAATATTCCCGCAAAAAATGCAACTGATAATAAAATCCTTGCTGAATTTTTCGGCTTCGGAATATCAGGTGTTGTGCTTGAATGGGCACAGCACGGGATGAAAGATTCTCCTGAAATTCTTGCAGAAAGAATAAAAAACATTATTGCTGATTGTAAAAGACTTGCAATAGAAAGATTATAGTGTCAAAGCTCCGGTACATATGCTGTGCCGGAGTTTTTTTGAAATATATTATTCAACTTTTTTATTACAATAGTGTAACCTTTATTGTCTAAGGCTGTCAGTTATGATATTATTTTCTAAGACAGATATATTAAAGGAGAATAGGGTATGGAAAGAAAAGTAGTTATTTTTGATCACCCTCTTATTCAGCATAAGCTGAGCATTCTTCGCTCAACTGAAACAAGCACAAAGGATTTTCGCCAGCTTGTTAATGAGATTGCAATGCTTATGACATTTGAGGCTACAAGAGATTTGCCTACTGAAGAAATTGAAGTTGAAACCCCATGCGGTATAGCCAAGTGCAGCCACATTGCCGGCAGAAAGCTTTCTTTTGTTCCGATTTTAAGAGCAGGTCTTGGTATGGTAGACGGATGCCTTCAGCTTGTTCCTGCAGCTCGTATAGGTCATATCGGTCTTTACAGGGATGAAACAACACATACCCCTGTTGAGTATTACTGCAAGCTGCCTAAGGATATTGAGGAAAGGGACGTATATGTTGTTGACCCTATGCTTGCAACAGGCGGTTCTGCAATTGATGCGATCAGCCAGATTAAACTGAGAAATCCACGCAAAATAGTATTTATGTGCATTATTGCTGCTCCAGAAGGTCTTGAGGCGCTGAAAAAAGCTCATCCCGATGTTGACATATATTGTGCGGCACTTGATGAAAGACTTAATGATGACTGCTATATCATTCCGGGTCTTGGTGATGCAGGCGACAGAATATTCGGCACAAAATAATTTAATATTTTTATGAGGAGAAACTTATGGCTAAAGAAAAAATAAAAATCGGTCAGGAGGGTATCTATGATGCCCGCAAGCTCGGCACTCCCAAAATGGTTGTTCTCGGCTTTCAGCATATGTTTGCTATGTTCGGAGCAACAGTTACAGTTCCGCTTTTAACAGGTCTGAGTATTTCAACCACATTGTTATTTGCAGCACTCGGTACGCTTCTGTTTCATTGCCTTACAAAATTCAAGGTGCCTGCCTTTCTCGGCTCATCCTTTGCTTTTATAGGCGGTTATCTTGCTATTGCTCCGTGGATTGAAAATGCCGACGGCACAAAAACAGCTAATAAAGAGCTTCTGCCATATGCCTGTCTTGGTGTTGCCTGTGCAGGTCTGCTTTATCTTGTTGTAGCTGCTCTTGTTAAAATTGTCGGCGTTAATAAGATAATGAAGCTCTTCCCGCCTGTTGTGACAGGTCCTATTATTATGGCTATCGGTCTCGGTCTTGCACCATCGGCAGTTACAAACTGTTCAAATAACTGGTGGCTTGCCGTTGTTGCTCTTGCTCTTGTTGTTATATTCAATATCTTCGGCAAGGGTATGATTAAAATAATTCCCATTCTTCTGGGAATTATCGGCTCATATATTGTTGCCGTGCTTGTCGGCAACGTAGGCGGAGTTGAAAGCTTTGCAATAAATTTTGATGCAATTAAGGAAGCACCGTGGATTGGTAACCCTATTGAATGGTCGTCAACAGTATTCGGCGGTGTTCATGACAAATCACTTGCAATTTCAGCAATCATTGCTATTGTTCCTATTGCAATTGCTACTATGATGGAGCATATCGGCGATATATCGGCAATCTCAGCAACAGTAGGCAAGAATTATATTTCTGAACCGGGTCTGCACAGAACACTTCTCGGTGACGGTCTTGCAACAACCCTTGCATCACTTTTCGGTGCACCTGCAAATACAACCTACGGCGAAAATACAGGTGTACTTGCTCTTTCAAAGGTTTATGATCCGAGAGTTGTAAGAATTGCCGCTTATTTTGCACTCGTGTTCTCCTTCTGCCCTAAATTTGCTGCGGTTATAGAGTCTATACCTACTGCAGTTGTAGGCGGTATTTCATTCGTTCTTTATGGTATGATTTCCGCAATCGGTGTAAGAAATGTAGTTGAAGCAAAGGTTGATTTCTCTAAAGCGAGAAATACTATTATTGCCGCTGTAATTCTTGTTGTGGCACTTGGTCTTACCAACGGAATTACTTTTACAGTCGGCTCAAACAAAATAACTTTAACTGCACTTGCATGTGCTTCAATCGCAGGTATTGTTCTTAACATTATCTTCCCTGAAAAGGATTTTAATCCTGAAAATGCGTTTCAGTCGGTAACTGAATCAAAGCAGATTAATGTGAATGAAAATAAGAAATAAATAAATTATGACAGACAGGCTTTGCCTGTCCGTTTTCTTTTTGTTGAATAATCATATTGATTATGTTAAAATAATATTATAAATTTTGAAAGGGGTAATGGTATGAGAAATCATCAGGTTACTAATGTACAGCCGCTGTTAAATGAGGACGGTTCTCTCCGTGAGCCCGGATGGAGCACACAGCTTGTTCAGGTTTATGACAGAACAAAAATCAAGAAGAGAAAAACCCGCATTAAAGAATGGGACTATTATTCGGTAATTTCAAATAAGCACAACATTGCCGTTTGCTTTACTGTGTCAGACTTAGGCTATTTAGAGCTTGAAAGTGTCAGCTTTCTTGATTTCTCAGTGCCGAGAGAGAATACACAGGGCAATATGGCACCTTTCCCTATGGGTAAATTAAATATGCCGCCGTCATCCGTTGCAGGTGATGTTTCTGTTCAGAATAAAAAGCTTGCCGTTAAATTTATCGTTAAGGATAATAAGCGTATTATACTTTGTGATTTTCCTGAATTTGACGGCGGAAAAGGCTTGAAGGTAAATATATCACTTGATAATAATCCTGCAGACGATACAATGGTAATTGCCACACCATGGGCTGAGGACAGCAAAGCTTTTTATTATAATCAGAAAATTAATTGTATGCCTGCCTCAGGTAAGGTTGAATATGACGGAAAAACCTATGTTTTTGACCCGTCAACCGATTTCGGAGGACTTGATTGGGGCAGAGGAGTGTGGACATATGATAATACCTGGTACTGGGGCTCAGGCTCAGGCGTAGTCGACGGTCACCGCTTCGGCTTCAATATCGGTTATGGCTTTGGCGATACCTCTGCCGCAAGTGAAAATATGCTTTTTTATGACGGTGTTGCTCATAAGCTTGATGATGTAACCTTTAATATTAGCCCAAATTATATTGATAAATGGACCTTCACATCATCAGACGGAAGATTTGAAATGGAATTTGAGCCGATTATTGACAGGTCAGATTTTACAAGTGCCGCTAATATTATTGTTACAGACCAGCATCAGGTTTTCGGCAGAATGACAGGAAAGGCAATCCTTGACGACGGAACGGAAATTCATTTAAAAGATTTCCTCTGCTTTGCAGAAAAAGTACATAATAAATATTAATAAAACTATTCCCGAACAATTTGTTCGGGATTTTTTATTGACAATGCATATACCTTGTATTACAATGTATATGCATTGGATTACAAGGTATAAGGAGAATGCTTTTTATGAGATACAGCAAAGAGCTGCTGAAAGGCAGCACACCGATTTTGGTTATGAGTGTTTTAAAAGGACAGGATTTATACGGATACAAAATTATAAGGGAGCTCGAAATCCGTTCTGAAAATGTTTTTGAAATGAGTGAGGGTACACTTTATCCTATTCTGCATTCACTTGAAAAGGAGAAATTTCTTGTTTCCTATTGGGAGGAGGTTGACGGCAGACGCCGCAAATACTATCATCTCACAGAAAAGGGTGCGAAGCAGTTTGAAGAGAAAAAGAAGGAGTTTATTTCCTACAGCAATAATGTGACAAAGGTTCTTAGCTTTGCCTGAGGTGTCAATATGAATAAAAATGATTATGTAAACAAGGTCTTGTCATATGTTCCGAATATGGTGAAAGCCTCCGTAAAAATGGAGCTTGAGGCTCATATCGAGGACAGAGCTGAATATTTCGAACAGTGCGGTTACAGTTCTGATATGGCAGAGGATATGGCAGCCGAAAGAATGGGCAGTGCTGAAATAGTCGGACCTGAGCTGTCAAAGCTCCATTCGGGTAAGGCAGATAATACAGCCTCTGCAATTCTGTTTTTAGCCTACGTAGTTATGTCAGCCATATTTTTTATGACGATTCTTGCTTGGGAAAGCGGTATAAATTTACTTAATCTGATTGCAGAATATCTGTATTTCAGCCTCAGCGTTGTTGGTATTCTTTTGTCAAACAGGCTCAGACGTAATACACCTGCCTTGGTTTCACTGATTTTTACAATTTGCTTTCTTGTGGGGAAGCTTGGAATTTCACCCTGCTCAGTAATTCTCTATTGCATATACACGTTGTTCACCGGGCAGATTAATGATTTTATTATTGTTTCAGGATTAAAAAATTCATTTACAGGCAGTGCGTTTACAATTGTATCAGCGGTATTTTACATATTATGGCTTGTGCCATTTGCAGTTACCATTATCAGTAATTACAAACTGAAAAAATCAACCTATTCAAAAAAGGATGTCACTGTTGACAAGGTACTGAAAAGAACAGTTTTAATAGTTTTTATTTTATGCACAGCAGTCACCGCTGTTTTTTATACATTAAAAATCAACAGCGATTTGGGAAGCGCTTCAGATTCATATTATGACGGAGTTTGTATTTTGGAAAGTGATGAAATCATTGACATTGAGAAATGTTTTAATAATACAAAGGATACGGCAGATTATGTTTATAAACGATATAGCTGGACTGATCTGGAAGCCTGTTATGAAGGATATAAAAGCTATGGAATGTTTATTGACATTGCACATTTGCCTTATAACAGCATTATCAACTATGATTTCAGCATCTTGACAAGTGATTTTGTTCCGTCAAAAAAGTATATTACTGCTATACCGGTTCGTTTTGATGATACTCACTATACAGAAAATCTTGCAGATTATATAATTCCCTGCTTTGACAATGCAACGTGGCATGAGGCTAATGATACAGATGTGTTAAAAGGCAGTCTTGATGTTGTTAATGCTGATGTAAAAAAGAGCGATTACGAAATACATCTGATATATCTGGCAGGACGCAGTGACGAGGATGTAATTGAGTATACAAAGAAAATTCTTTATGATATCGGCTATTGGTTGGATGAAGAATATATAAAAAAATTTTGTGCCCTTACAAACAGTGTGTATTTGGGGAATGAAGGAAGTGAAGAATATATTTACCGCTTTCTTATAAATGACAGAATTGATGTATATATAGCTTGCTCTGACAGTAATAGTGTGGATGGTAATGCTGTGTTTGAAATTGACGGCGAATTTGTTTGTGAATATAATTTTTGATGATTTTTCAATCCCTTATGCACTCCTTGCAGGAATGTATAAGGGATTTTTTGTAATTGATTTTTGCTCTTGTGTAATTTGTTTGTAATTATTTTAAAATAATTATTTATTTTATTAAATAAATCTGTTATAATGTTATAAATATGACTAAATGAATACTGTGAAGGAGGGTGAATATGAAAAAGATTAAAATTCTTTTACTTGCATTAGTAATATGCTTAACCTTTACAGGCTGCAATGGATTTCGCATTTCAAGCATTGAAGATCTTATTTCACCCGTTTCACCAAGCGGTGATGATGCAGGTATTCTTGCCGCGGTTAATGAATATTCAAAGGGCGGCTATTCAATAAAAATTCCTTCGTCAGGCAAATACACAACCTCCTTTATTCTTCATGATTTAAACGGTGACGGTAAGGATGAGGCTATTGCATTTTTTGAGAAGAACGACAATCTCGGCAGTGTTGATATGGCTGTGCTGAGCAAGAATGAAAATTCGTGGAGTGTTATTGACAATGTCACAGGTGAGGGCACAGGTGTAAATTCCGTTGATTTCAGTGACCTTAACAATGACGGTACAGAGGATATAATTGTCTGCTGGGGAATTATCACAAAGTCAACAACATCAAATCTTTGTGTGTATTCAACTGATGAAAGCTTAAAGCTTAATCTGATGTCCGATTCCGTTGCAGCAGGTGAATTTATTTCTGCCGATATAAACAGCGATGGTTCAAATGAGCTTCTTGTTTTCAATTTCGGCAGCTATTCAGCTTCGCCCAAAGCAGAGCTTTATTCTTTTTCATCAGGAGGCAAGGAGCTTATCGGTGAAACAAAGCTTGACAGCTCAATAATATCATTTTCAAAAATCACATGCGGCAAAACAGATGAGGGTATCAGCGTATATGCAGATGCACTAAGAGCAAACGGTGCTTCGATGGTGACCGAACTTATTTACTGGTCTGATTACTACGATTCGATTATTTCGCCGTTTTACAGCTATTCAACAGGAAAAACAGCGGAAACATCACGTGATAATACAATAACAAGCCGTGATATAAACGGTGACGGTGAAATCGAAATACCTGTTGACAAAGCCGTGTCAGGCTTGTCTGACGGTGTTGATGCACAAAGCTGGGTAGGATATGAAAGCACTGTTCTTAAGCACAGAGTGTATTCATATGCAGTTAAAAGCGACGGGTATCTTATAGCTCTTGATGACAAGCTTTTCTCAAAGGTGTATGCAGAGTATGACAGCAGTAAAAGAGAATTCAGCCTGACTGACGGAGAAAATAAAGTTTTAAGCATTATAACTGTTATGAGAACTGATTATAACAGCAATGATTACAGTGATTATACTGAAATTATAAGCGACTCGGGCTTGGTTTATCTTTGCAGTATAAACAGTAATTCGGATTTCAATTTAACAGTTGATGATATAAAAAATATGTTCAGTACCTATTGATAGGAGGAAACGTTATGAAAAAAGTATTAGTTGCAGAGGACGAGGAGTCTATCAGAGAATTTATAGTAATTAATCTGACACGCAGCGGATATGAGGTTGAGCAGGCTGAAAACGGTGCTGTTGCTCTTGAAAAATTTATGAGTGACGAAGCGGCATATGATGTGGCTATACTTGATATTATGATGCCTGAGCTTGACGGTCTTGCTGTCTGCAAGGAGCTGAGGAAGCGTTCATCTGATCTGGGCATTATTATGCTCAGTGCAAAAACTCAGGAGATGGACAAGGTTACAGGGCTTTTGTTCGGTGCAGATGACTATGTTACAAAGCCGTTTTCGCCAAGTGAGCTCATGGCAAGAGTTGACGCTGTTTACCGGCGTGTTGAAATGACAAGAGGTTTCAGAAAAAATGACACAACAGGCGACTCTATAATTCTTGATGAATTTGAGCTTAATCTCCGTAACAGAACACTGGCTAAAAACGGTGAGCTTATTGAACTTACACAGGTTGAATTTCAGATTATTGAGCACTTTTTTAAAAATCCGAATGCAGCGCTTTCAAGAACTGAAATTCTTAAAACAGTATGGGGTGCAAACTATTTTGGTGATGAGAAGATAGTTGACGTGAATATACGTCGTTTGAGAATGAAAATTGAAACAAATCCTTCAAATCCGACAAGGCTTGTTACAATCTGGGGTCTTGGTTATAAATGGATAACAGATAATCAGTAATTAAAAGGCAATTAATAAAATGAGAAAACTGAGTATAAAAAAGCTTCATATACATAAACCTGAAGGCATTACACTGAGATGGCTTATCAATATCATCGGTGTTATTGCAGTGTTTTTTATTATAGTTTTCATAATATCTGTTTCTGCTCTGAAATCTCATTATTATGCCAATGTTGAAAGTATTCTGAGTGCAGGTGCTTCAACAACGGCAGTGAGCTATTTTACCAATAATCTTGAAGCAGGCAATTCTCTGGAGCAGTCGGCTGCTGAATTTATTGACAGCTACAGCTATAAGGATAAAACTACTACATGGATTATTGACAGTGACGGTGAGGTTATTCTGTCATCAAGCGGTTTTGCCATTGATAAGCAGAATATGCCTGACTATTCTCAGGTTCTGACAGATAAAAAGGATGTCGGCAAATTTGTCGGCAGGCTTGAGTCGGGCGAAAAGGTAATGGCAGTATGCCGAATAATTAAAAATCCTCAGGGTGATATTGCAGGCGCTGTTCGTGTTATGGCGTCACTCAGGCAGATTGATGCACAGATATTTAATCTTATTTTCCTTATTCTGATAGGTCTGATAATTGTTTTTGTAATAATAATTCTGTCAAATCTTTTCTTTATCCGTTCAATTATTATTCCTGTTAAAGAGATTAATGAAACTACTAAAAAAATTTCACAGGGCGACTATTCGGTGCGAATTGAAAAGAAATATAATGATGAAATAGGTAATCTTTGTGATTCAATCAATTCAATGGCTGAGGAAATTTCAACCACCGATAAAATGAAAAATGATTTTATTTCAACAATTTCACATGAACTGAGAACACCGCTTACTTCCATAAAGGGCTGGGGCGAAACTCTTACCTTCGGAATGGATGATTCTGTTGATGAAATTACGAGAAAGGGTCTGCAGGTTATTGTTAAGGAGGCAGGCAGGCTTGAGGGCTTTGTTGAGGAGCTTCTTGATTTCTCAAGGCTTCAGAGCGGCAGAATGAATCTGAAGCTTGCTAAAACAGATATTTTTGCAGAGCTTGATGAAACTGTTTTTACCTTCCGTGAACGCGCTATGCGTGAACAGATTGAGGTTAAATACAGTATTCCCGAAGTGCCTGCCATTGCAGATGCTGACGCTAACAGACTTAAGCAGGTGTTTATGAATATTCTTGATAATGCACTTAAATATTCGCGGGCACCAAGCAAAATTTTCGTTAAGGCACAGTTTACAAAATATGAGGGTAAAAGCTTTATAAGTATTGCAATTGCCGATCAGGGCTGCGGAATAAGCAAGGAGGATTTACCCCACGTTAAAGATAAATTCTACAAGGCTAATGTTTCTGTAAAAGGTTCGGGTATAGGTCTTGCAGTTACAAATGAAATAATCAATCTTCACGGCGGACGGCTGGAAATCAACAGTGAAGAGGGCAAGGGAACACTTGTTACAATTTATCTTCCTATTGAAAATACTCCTACTGAAAATGAGCTGCAGGATATTGCTTCCAGGGCAGTTGACGAGGAAATCAATGAAGGTACAGAGATGAAGGGTTAAACTATGAGTGATAAAAAGACACATAAAACCTCTGTGGGCGGACAGGCTCTTATTGAGGGTGTAATGATGCAGGGACCAAAGGGTGTTGCAACTGCTGTCAGAAAGCCTGACGGCGATATCTGTGTTGAGCACCACGAGGTTAAACATTTGAAAGATAAAAATAAATTCTGGGGATTTCCTCTTATTAGAGGAATAGTCGGATTTTTCGAGTCAATGCTGCTTGGATATAAAATGCTTATGTACTCTGCCGAGGTATCCGGTATGGAGGATATTGAGGATGCAGAAATGAGCAAATTTGAAAAATGGATTACAGATAAGCTCGGCGATAAATTTATGACAATACTTATGGGTATTGCAACTGTGCTTGGCTTTGCACTTGCCTTTCTTATTTTCTTTTATCTTCCCGTACTTGCTTTTAACAGGCTTAACGTATGGGCTGACGGCTCCCTTACTCCATGGCAGGGCACAATTGAGGGTGTAATAAAAATAATTATTTTTGTTGTTTATATTGCACTTGTGAGCCGAATGAATGATATTAAACGCACATTTATGTACCATGGTGCAGAGCATAAATCAATTGCCTGCTACGAGGCGGGTATTGAGCTTACTGTTGAAAATGTAAAAAAATGCAGCCGTTTTCATCCTCGCTGCGGTACATCATTTATTTTTGTAATGCTGATTTTAAGTATAGTGCTGTCAACTCTGCTTTCAAAGATTTTCCCTGCAGTTGCAGAGATCAGAGTTTTATGGATGCTTCTTAAAATTGCATTTTTACCTGTTGTTATGGGACTCGGATATGAATTTATCAAGTATGCAGGCAGACACGACAATCTGTTTGTTAAAATAGTTTCCGCTCCGGGTCTTTGGATGCAAAGGCTTACAACCAAGGAGCCGACAGATGATATCATCGAAGTGGGCATAGAGTCACTGAAAGCTGTAATTACCGATAATCCGGAGGATGATGAAATCAGATGACGCTGAAAGAAGCTTATAACTACGGTACATATTTCCTGTCCTGTAATGGTGTTGATGAGGCTGAGTTCAAATCACTGTGCCTTGTATGTCACCTTGCAGGTATCAAAAACAATCAGTACGAGCAGCATATCAATGATGACATTATTATGAAACGCTTTGCTGATTTATTATGGCGTGTGAAAAGCGGTGAGCCGCTGCAATATGTTATCGGCAAATGGGATTTTTATGAAAGCGAGTTTTTTGTCGGCAAGGGTGTGCTTATTCCGAGACCTGAAACAGAGGAACTTGTGGAGCGTGCTGTAAAGTATATAAAAGCATTTGGTAAGTGTATAGTGTATGACCTTTGTGCAGGTTCAGGTGCAATCGGTGTCAGTATTGCAAAGGCTTGTTCTGATGCTGTTGTATATATGATAGAAAAAAGTGCTGATGCAATGTTCTATCTTTTAAAAAATGCTGACGGCGTTGATAATGCCAAGGTTATTTGCGGTGATATTGCAAATGATTTTGATTTGCCTGAGGCAGATGTTATTATTTCAAATCCGCCTTATATTAGAAGAGAAGAAATCAAATCTCTTCAGAGCGAGGTGCAGTTTGAGCCTTTGATGGCGCTTGACGGCGGTGAGGACGGACTTGATTTTTACAGAATTATCAATGAAAAATGGGCACAAAGGCTTAAGCCCTGCGGAAAGCTTTTTCTTGAAATCGGCAATGACCAGGGTGAAAGTATTGTGAGTGTGCTTGGAAATTATAAAAATATTGAAGTATTAAAAGATATGTACGGTAATGACAGAATGGTTATTGCCGGGGGAAAGGAAAATTGATATGCTTTCTTTTTTGACTTACTTAAGAACCGGAATGTATTTTGAAGCGGTTATATCAATCATTTCAAAAGCCTTTGTTGTGTTCTGCTGTCTGCCGATTCACGAGCTTGCTCATGGATTAATTGCGGATAAATGCGGTGATAAAACCGCAAGAGCACAGGGAAGATTAACAATAAATCCCTTTGCACATCTTGACCCGATAGGTACAATTATGATATTCTTATTTGGTATAGGTTATGCAAAGCCTGTGCCTGTAAATCCCGCAAAGCTCAGGCATCCGAGAAAGGATATGGCTCTTATTGCTCTTGCAGGTCCAGTTTCAAATTTACTTATGGGATTTGTATGCATATTTATCTATTATGCTCTTTTAAGATTTTTACCTCAGAGTGTTGCATCAAATGCTGTACTTTATTTTTTCAACTTTGCGGCAATGGTAAATGTTTCACTTGCTGTATTTAATATGCTGCCTGTTCCGCCTCTTGACGGTGCAAAGGTGCTCGGCTCGGTTCTGCCTGACAAAATTTATTTTAAAATTATGCAGTATGAAAGATATATTATGTTAGGCTTAATGGTGCTTTTGTTTCTCGGTGTATTCAATGGCATTATTTCAGCAGTATCAGGCTTTATGATAAGAGTTATTTCTTTCATTCCTGAATTGATATTTGGAGTTTAAATGGAAAAGCTAAGCTATAAAATTGACGTGTTTGAAGGACCTATGGACCTCCTTCTGCACCTTATTTCAAAGCATAAACTGAATATTAACGACATTCCTATTGTTGAACTTGTTAACCAGTATGTTGATTATGTCCGTCAGATGCAGGAACAGGATTTTGATGTCGCAGGCGAGTTTCTTGAAATGGCGGCAAGGCTTATTTATATAAAAACCGTTTCACTGCTGCCCAAGCATGAGGAAGCGGAAATACTTAAAAAGGAGCTTACCGGTGAGCTTATTGAATATCGTGACTGCAAGCTGATGGCTGAAAAGCTTTCGCATCAGACAGACGGCTTTAACCGCTATGTACGTCCTGCAGGCGAAGGCTATGTTAACTATGATTATGAACGCTTTCACGAGGGTGAAGAACTGCTTAATGCGTACATAAGCGCCGCAGGCAGAGGCAAGCGCAGGCTTCCGCCGCCGCTTGACAGCTTTAAGGTTATTGTAGCAAAAAAGTTTGTTGCAGTCGCATCCAAGGTAAGCACTGTAATGCGTAAGCTGTGGAATGGGAAAAAGGTTAAGTTTTTAAATCTTTTCAGTGATGCTCAGACTAAAAGCGATATGGTTGCAACGTTTCTTGCAGTGCTTGAGCTTGCAAAAACAAAAAAAATTACAATTGAGGGTGAAATGCATAACCCTACAGTACAGATTGTTAATGAGGTAAAGGATATTGAACAGTAATAATGTTCTGGCATCGCTGGAGGCAATGCTGTTTGCGGCAGGTGACCCTGTTGAGCCTGCAAAGCTTGCAGAGGTGCTTGATATAGATGTTGAAAATGTAATAAAAATGCTGGGGCATCTTGAGGCTGATTATGATGAGCGCGGCAGCGGAATACGTTTAATACGCGTTGACGGTAAATACCAGCTCTGCACAAGAGAGGAATACAGCGAAGAGGTCAGGGGACTTCTCGAAATTAAAAAGAATACGCCGCTCAGTCAGGCTGCATTTGAGGTGCTTGCAATTGTGGCATACAATAAAACGGTTACACGTTCATTTATTGAGCAGATAAGAGGTGTTGACTGCAGCGGTCCTGTATCAAATCTTATTCAGAAGGGCTTGATTGAGGAAAAGGGCAGGCTTGATTTGCCGGGCAGACCGCTTGTTTATGGTACGACTGACAGATTTCTGCGGTGCTTTTCACTTAACAGTCTTGATGATTTACCTGATTTGCCTGAGAATTCAGAAAAAAATGATGATAATCAGACATCGCTTTTCAGTGATGATAATGATAAGACTTTAAAACAGACTCAGTCACCTGAGCAGAAGGATGGTGAAAAATGACAACGTTTTTAATCATAATTGCTGTATTGGCACTTATTATTATCGGCATATGCTCTGTTTCTGCAACAGTAACGCTTGTATATGATAAGGGCTGGAGTACAAGGGTCAAGGTTCTGTTTTTTGAAAAGGATATTGTTCTGTCTGAAATACTGTCTTTTGTGATGTTTCCGCAGAAAAAGGCACGTGAGGTTTCCGATAAAAGAAAAGCAGAAAAGGCTGAGAAGTCGGAGAAAAAAACTAAGGAAGAACCGCCGAAGCCTGCTGAAGAAAATGCTGAACAAACTGTTTCACAGCCCGCCGAGGAACAGTCTGAAAAGCCTGTGCAAAAGACTGAAGAGAAAAAGGCGGCACCGAAAAAATCCAATCCTATCAAGAAATTATGGGATGATGAGGGTATAGTCGGTATATGCTCTTTGGTATCAAATCTGCTTGAAACTGCAAATTCTGCAATTTTAACGTTAATTAGGGGTTTACATATTTACTCACTTTATGTTATGATAATAGTAGGCGGCGGAGATGCGGCAGATATTGCTCAGTCATACGGAACACTCTGCAAATATTATTATCCTGCAAAGGGTATGATTTTAAGCACAATGAAGGTTGATAATTATGATGATTATATTCAGCCTGATTTCATTGCTCCGTCAACAGAATTCGGCTTTCAGCTTATTGCAAGCATAAATGTCGGATTGCTTTTAAAGGTTGCTTTAAAAGCCGGATTTATTTTCTTAAAGAATTTAATTAAAAATAAAAATGAAAAATAATAAAGGGGAAAGTTAATTATGAAAGAAACTCCGGTTAATAAGATTATGGAAAACACACTTGAAAAAATGCGCCAGATGGTTGATACATCAACTATTATCGGTGATCCTATTGTAACAGGTGACACAACACTTGTTCCTGTTTCAAAGGTTTCATACGGCTTTACTTCAGGCGGCACAGATCTTCCTTCAAAGTCAAACGCTGAGCTTTTCGGCGGTGGCGGCGGCGGCGGAATTACAATCCAGCCTGTTGCATTTATAGTTATTGAAAAGGGCAGCAAGTGCAGAATGATGCAGATTAACAACTACACTTCATCTGCTGACCGTGCAATTGCTATGATTCCTGAGCTTGTTGACAGAGTTACAGAGCTTTTAAAATCTGAAAAGGCAGAGGAAGAGCCAAAGGCTGAGGCTGAGGAAGCTGCAGAATAATTATTATATTATAAAGCTAAATCACCTGCATATATTTTATGTGGGTGATTATTTTGTTAAGAAGATTTGCTTTTGTTTTATGCTTTTTGTTTATAATTCCTTTTACCTGCTACGGTGCTGAAAACAGTGCTTCGTCTGCAATTGTAATTGATGCTGACACCAAAACAATACTTTACGAGAAGAATGCCTATGAGTGCAGGTCTATGGCATCAACAACAAAAATAATGACAGCACTTCTGGCGATTGAAAGCAATATGCTTGATAATAACGTAGTAATTACCGCAGAAATGCTTGATACAGAAGGCTCATCATTGGGTCTTAATGTTGATGACAATATCACACTGAATGATTTGGTTATTGGTATGATGCTGACGTCGGGCAATGATTCCGCAAATGCAGTTGCATATTTCCTGGGCAAAGACCTCAATGGCTTTGCAGAAATGATGAATGCCAAGGCAAAGGAAATAGGGATGAAATCAACTGTTTTTGTTACTCCGTCAGGGCTTGATGAGGGTGAGCATCATTCAACTGCCTATGATATGGCTGTGCTTGGTGCCTATGCAATTAAAAATGAAAACTTTTCAAATATTTCAGCAATGAAAAGTGCTGACATAACAATAAGCAATAAAAAGATAACAGTCTATAATCATAACAAGCTGCTTTCAATGGATGAAAATTATATCGGTATCAAAACAGGATATACATCAAAAGCAGGCAGATGTCTTGTTTCTGCAAAAAAGTGCAATGGCAACAATCTTGTATGTGTTACGATGAATGCGCCTGATGACTGGAATGACCATATCAGGCTTATGAATGAGTGCGGGAAAAAGTATAAAAAGCGGACTGTTAAAGAAGAATTAAAAATTCCTGTTGTCGGCAGTGATGCCTATGCGGTGAATTGCAGATATAAGGGTGAATACTATACTTTGAACGAGCTTACTGTTAAGCTTTATCATCATCCGTTTGTGTATGCACCTGTAAAAAAAGGGGATACGGTCGGTATCGCCTGTGTTTATAAGAATGATAAATTGATTGAAAGACTGCCGGTGAAGGCAGACGAGGATTTGAGTTATGCCGAACAAGAACGAAATCAGACTTCAGAAATTTATGGCTGAATGCGGTGTTGCATCCCGCAGAAAGAGTGAGGAGCTCATTGAAATGGGCAAGGTCAAGGTTAACGGTCACGTTGCTCATATTGGAGATAAAGTTAATCCTAAGAAGGATTTGGTAACTGTCAGAGGTAAAAAAATTAATAAAATTGACAGAATGTATTACATTATGCTCAATAAGCCGCGCGGATATGTAACAACAGTCAGCGATGAGCTGGGCAGAAAAACAGTTATGGATCTGGTTGACTGCAAAGCGCGCATATATCCCGTCGGCAGACTTGATAAGGACAGCGAGGGTCTGCTTATTCTTACAAACGACGGCTCCTTCGCCAATGCCCTTACTCACCCTAAGCATAATTATGCCAAGGTTTACAGAGTAACTGTCCGTCCGTCCGTAAATGACGAAATACTCGAAAAGCTCAGAAACGGCATTGAAATAGACGGCAGAAAAACAGCTCCCTGTGATGTCAATGTTATTACAGAGGAAGAGGGCAGAGTAGTCCTTGAGTTTATACTCAGAGAGGGCAGAAACCGTCAGATAAGAAAAATGTGTGAGGCAGTCGACCTTGATGTCGCACGTTTAAAGCGTGTTTCAATCGGTCCCGTTAAGCTTGGTATGCTCCAGACAGGCAAATCAAGAGAGCTTACAGATAACGAGGTAAAAAAGCTGCTGCGCTCCTCAAACCCGTCAACAGCAGAAGAATGATATAAAAGTGCTGAAAGCTCTGTATTTGTTACAGAGCTTAATTTTTTATTAACAAAAAATTATTATTAATATTTAAAATAATTATTGATATTATTTTATCAAAGTGGTATTATTTATAATAGGCAAATTTGGAAATTTTTAAAATGACCGATTGCTTTCTTATTCATAAGGAGGATTATATAGTGAGTAATTCTAAGAATTCTAAAGCACTTGACAGGCTTGTTTCACTGTTTGACGAAGGCTCTTTCACTGAGATTGATGCATTTGCAAAATCTTCAGACGGTGATGTTGAGGTTGCGGCAGGCTTTGGTACTGTCAATGAGTGTCCTGTTTATGCTTTTTCACAGGATGTTACAGTCTGTGACGGTGCTGTGAGTGTGGCACATTGTGCTAAAATAAAAAAGATTTATGATTTGGCATCCAAGACAGGATGTCCTGTAATTTCAATTTTTGATTCAAACGGCGTAAAGCTGACAGAGGGCTTTGAGGTGCTCAGTGCTTACGGTGAGCTCGTTAAGGCTTCTGCTTCAATCAGCGGTGTATGTCCGCAGATAGCTGTTATTGCAGGTGCGTGCCTCGGCACATCAGCGCTGATTGCAAATATGGCAGATGTTGTTGTAGCTGTTAAGGATGCTGATTTCTATATTTCAGCACCGAGTGAAATAACTGCCGAAACTTCATATAAAGAGGGAACAGTTGATGTTCTTGCTGATGATTTTGATGCTGCTGTTCAGGCTGTGGGCGATATTGTTTCACTTCTTCCGGGCAACAATCTTTCAGCGGCACCTATATTTGATTTTGCCGCTCCTGCTGTTATGGCTGATGAGGGTGACGATGCTCTTTCAATTATCAGGGCTGTTGCAGATGATGCATCTGTTGTTGAGATTAAGGGCGGATATGCTTCATCAAACTGCAAAACTGCACTTGCAACGGTTATGGGCTCAACAGTAGGCTTTGTGGGCTTTGAGGGCAGTGCATTATGTCCTGCCTGCTCATATAAGGCTGAGGCTATGATTAAGCTTTGTGACGCTTATTCAATACCTGTTGTTACACTCGTTAACGCTGACGGCGTAATCAATGAAAAGGAAAATCAGATGCTTACAGCTCTTACTAAGCTTACATCTGCTTATGCATCAGCAACCTGCCCTAAAATTTCTGTTATTACAGGCAAGGCTGTCGGTGCCGCATATATCACACTTGCGGGCAAGGGTGCTAATGCAGATTTTACCGTTGCATGGGACTGCTCGGTTGCTTCACCGCTCAGTGCAGATTCTGCCGTTGCTTTCCTTTATAACGACAGGCTCGCAAAGGGTGAAAGCAGGGAAGAGCTTAAGAAAGAATATACTGATACAATTGCATCACCGTTTACTGCTGCGGCTTGCGGTGCTGTTGATGATATCTGTGCACCTGCCGACACAAGAGCAAAGGTTATTGCTGCTCTTGATATGCTTGCAGGCAAAAGAGAAAATACTTTACCCAGAAAACATTCTGTTAAATAATGGAGGATATAACAATGAAGAATTATACAATTACAGTTAATGGTACACCTTATGTTGTAACTGTTGAGGAAAATGCAGGCTCAGGCGCACCTGCTCCTGTTTCAGCTCCTGCAGCAGCACCTGCACCTGCTGCTGCAGCTCCGGCACCAAAGGCTGCTCCGTCAGGCGCAGGCAGTGTAAAGGTTGAGGCACCTATGCCGGGTACAATTCTTGACATCAAAACTGCTGCAGGTTCATCAGTTAAAAAAGGCGATGTTCTTTGCATATTAGAAGCTATGAAGATGGAAAATGACATTGTTGCTCCTGCTGACGGTACTGTTGCATCTGTTAATGTAAATAAGGGCGACAGCGTTGATGCAGGTCAGGTAATTGTTACTTTAAACTAAGAGGTGTCACAGATGGCTAAAATTGGTATTACAGAAACTGTTCTGCGTGATGCGCATCAGTCACTGATTGCAACACGTATGACAACAGAGGAATTTTCCGAAATACTGGAAAAAATGGATAAAATAGGCTACCACTCACTTGAATGCTGGGGCGGTGCAACATTTGATTCCTGCTTAAGATTTTTAAATGAAGACCCTTGGGACAGACTTCGTCTTATACGTGAAAAGTGCCCTAATACCAAGCTTCAAATGCTTTTCAGAGGTCAGAATATGCTTGGCTACCGCCATTATTCCGACGAGCTTGTTGATTACTTTGTAAAGAAAAGCATTGACAACGGTATTGATATTTTAAGAATATTTGATGCACTCAATGACGTGCGTAATCTTCAGACTGCAATTAATGCGGCTAAAAAATACGGCGGTCATGTTCAGGCTGCCATTTCATACACCACAGGTCCTGTGTTTGATATAGAATATTACTGCAATTACGCAAAGCAGCTTGAGAGTGCAGGTGCAGATTCAATCTGTATTAAGGATATGGCAGGTCTTCTTACTCCTTACGGCACTTATGATTTGGTTAAGGCGCTTAAGGAAACTGTTAATATTCCTATTCAGCTTCACTCTCACTATACCTCAGGTCTTGCATCTATGGTACAGCTTAAGGGTGTTGAGGCCGGTGTTGATGTTATTGATACAGCTATCAGTCCGCTTGCAATGGGTACATCACACCCTGCAACAGAATCTATGGTTGCCGCTTTTCAGGGTACTGAGTATGATACAGGTCTTGATATTAAAGCACTTACTGAAATCCGTGATTATTTCACTCCGCTGAGAGAGAAATATCTTGAAAGCGGTCTGCTTGATCCGAAGATGCTCGGTGTTGATGCTAATACCCTTCTTTATCAGGTACCGGGCGGTATGCTTTCAAACCTTGTTTCTCAGCTCAAGCAGGCAGGTAAGGCTGATAAGCTTGAGGAGGTTCTCAGCGAGGTTCCGAGAGTCCGCAAGGATTCAGGATATCCGCCACTTGTTACTCCGACCTCACAGATAGTCGGCACACAGGCGGTTTTCAATATCATTATGGGTGAAAGATACAAGATGGTAACCAAGGAGTTTAAGGATATGGTTGCAGGCAAATACGGTAAAACACCTTGCGAAATTGACCCTGATTTCAGAAAGAAAATCGTAGGTGACGATGATATTATTGATTGCCGCCCTGCTGATTTGATTACCGACACAATCGACAGCTTTAAGGATGATATTAAAGAGTTCTATGAGCAGGAGGAGGATATTCTTTCATATGCTCAGTTCGGTCAGGTTGCTACAAAATTCTTTGAAAAAAGAAGGGATGCAAAGTATAACCTTGACGGCAAGCACGATAATATTGAAACCAAGGTTCATCCTGTATAAAAAAGAAAAGGTGATGTTTCAACTTAAATTAGTTGTGACATCACCTTTTTGTTATTAATATAATCCGCCCAGCCGTCAACGGCTGAGAATAACCTGCATCATAAGCAGGTGGGTTAAGCTTCGATCACTTTGTGCTACCAGCGTCCTGCCGGATGGGCAGGGAGGTCTGCATTCCCGTTTCACGAAAGACAAATCCCTTTTAAAACGTGTTCGGGTTACTAAAGCCATTGATTGTCGAGAAGGGCAGATTGTATTTGTAATATTATTACTGCTCAGGCTCAAAGTATTCTACATCAAATTTTTCCTCAACCTTAGCCATCAAGATGTCGGAAATCTGCTCGTATTCAACCTCGTCCTCGATTTCGGCAAGGTATTCCTCGCCGTCCTCGTTTAGTACCTTAAGAATGATTACCTCATAGTCGCCGTCTACAATTTCTTCGTCAGTTTCATAATAACGTGTGATTGCAACATAGACATCCTCATCGGTTTCATATCTTTCAAGCAGTTCAAAAAGCAGCTCGTTGCCGTTTTCGTCACTGACACTTAAAATATCGGGTTCATAGTATTTTTCATCTTCAGCCATAATGGTTACACTTCCTTTTAAAGTTTGCAACATTATTATATATTGATTTTTGCAAGTAGTCAATAGTAATTAGTGGATTAACAGATATTTGAATTTTTATAACATAAAATGGTTATTATGAATAAAAAAATATAAAAATGTGCAAAAAAACTATTGACAAATAACAAATGGTATGCTATTATTTAGTTGAACAAAGGAGATAACCTTTAGGAAGAAGTTAAAGGATTTGTTCAATTTAATAAAGGAGGGCTTGTCCAATGGATTTAGAACCAGGTCAGACAAGTGTTCGCTTTCTAATCCAACAGTAATAACGGATTTGGTATCGCTGGTTATAAAATCGGAATTATGACAGATACACGCTTTATAAAGTAATTAAAAGTTATTTGGCAGGGTTGGCACTTAGAGCGAGCGCGGTAACAATTGAATTTTCTATATATATTTGATTATCTTCCTGCCGATAATTTGTAGCGAAAGCTATAACGAAATAAATTAATGAGGTAAGGTCCAATGCAGAAGTAACATTGATACTCAACTAAAATACGAGGTTGGTCCAATGTACTGATTAAAATTAAATAAACAATCAGCTCCCGATAAAATTAATCGGGAGTTTTTTGTTATTACTTTCGTATTGTATTGCAATTTTCTTCTGCGTGTTTTATAATTCTTTTGGTGATGATATGATAAATGTTTTACAGTTCGGTGAAGGGAATTTTCTTAGAGCCTTTGCAGACTATTATTTTCAGCTTGCGAAAAATAATGGCGATTTTAACAGCGGCATAGCCGTATGTCAGCCGAGAAAAAACACTAAAATAATCAATCTCTTAAAATCACAGTCCTGCAGGTACAATGTTCTGCTTCGCGGTAAGTTAAATGGCAAAATAATTGACAGAGCAGTTGAAATCAATTGTATTGAGAATGCAGTTGATACAGTAGTTGAGTATCAGTTGCTTGAAAAAATATTCTGCAGTGACAGTTTAAAGGTTATTGTTTCAAACACAACAGAAGCGGGCATTGTCTTTGATGAAAATGACAGACTTGCCGATAGTCCTGATGTTTCATTTCCTGCAAAGCTATGTGCTCTTTTGCTTGAAAGATTTAATAAAAAACTCGGCGGACTTGTATTTCTTCCTGTTGAGCTTATAGAAAATAATGGAAATACACTTAAATCCTGTATTATTCAATATGCAGAGCACTGGAAGCTTGGTGCAGGCTTTGTCGATTATATAAATAATGAATGCAGCTTTTGCAATACACTTGTTGACAGAATTGTAACAGGATATACTGAATATGAAAACGATAAATGTGCTGTTGCCTGCGAGCCGTACGGAAGTTTTATTATAGAGGCAGATGAAAGAGCAAGGGCTGTGCTGCCTTTTGAAAACATCAGCGATGTCAGGTATGTTCAATGTATTGCACCTTACAGAGAGCGAAAGGTAAAAATACTTAACTGTGCCCACACAATGTCAATTCATCTTGCTTATGAAATGGGCTTCACTATTGTTCGTGATATGATTGAGGACAATTCTGTTTATGAATTTATAAAAAACGGTATTTTTGGTGAGGTTATTCCGACCATTAATTTGCCTGATGATGAACTCAGAAGCTTTGCTTATTCTGTGTTTGAAAGGTTTGGTAATCCGTTTATTGACCATAAGCTTTCAGATATAAGTCTTAATTCAATCGCAAAGTTCAGGGCTCGCTGTCTGCCGTCAATAATAGATTATTATAATATGTACGGCAGTCTTCCTGAGCATCTGTGCCTTGGTCTTGCAGGACTTATTAATTTCTATATTAAAGAAGATGCGAATGACGATAAAGAAAAGATTGAATTTATTAAAAACAATTCAGTAAATGATATACTTTCAAACAGTGATATTTGGGGAATGGATTTAACTGAAACAGGCAATATGTCAGATGTTATTAATAATTATATTGACAGTATTAATACCTTAGGTGTAAGAAAAACTATGGAGAGTATTGATGAGTAAATTCTATAAAATTAATGAGTCGGATAATACAGCAGTTGCACTTGAAGATATTGAAAAAGGTTATTGTGAGGGTGCCTTGACTGCATTGCAGGATATACCCTTTGGACATAAAATTCTGCTTACTGATTTGAAAAAAGGTGATAATGTCATAAAATACGGTTATCCTATAGGTCATATTATTACAGATACACCGGCAGGCTCATATGTTCACGAGCATAATATCAAAACAAATCTTAACGAAAAACTTAGTTATACTTTCAGCGGTGATAATGAGTATAAAATAGCTGAAACCGATTTAACTTTTGACGGATATGTAAGGCAAAACGGCGATGCCGCGACACGCAATGAAATATGGATTATTCCGACAGTCGGATGTGTTAACAAAACAGTGCAAAAGCTTGAAAATTTATCTCAGGGGCTTTGCAGTGATATTGACGGAATTTTTGCTTTTACTCATCCATACGGCTGCAGTCAGATGGGCGATGATCAGGAATATACGAGAAAGGCGCTTGCAGGGCTTGTTAATCATCCGAATGCAGGCGGTGTGCTCGTTGTTTCTCTCGGCTGTGAGAATACTAATATTGATGTGCTTAAAAGCTATATCGGTGATATTGATGCAAACAGAGTTAAGTTTCTTGTAACGCAGAATAGTGACGATGAAATAGAAGAGGGTCTTGAGCTTATCAAAGAGCTGTGCAGTTATGCAAAGCAGTTTAAAAGACAGCCTGTTCCTGTTTCCAAACTGAAAATCGGCTTGAAATGCGGCGGCTCAGATGCCTTCAGCGGAATAACGGCTAATGCCCTGTGCGGAAAAATTACAGATAAAATTACATCTGTCGGTGGTTCCTGTATTTTAACAGAGGTGCCTGAAATGTTCGGTGCAGAGCAAATTCTTATGAGCAGGGCACAGAATGAAAATGTTTTCAATAAGATAGCTTCAATGATTAATTCTTATAAAAGCTATTTTGAAGAGCATAATCAGGTGTGCTATGAAAACCCTTCCCCCGGCAATCATCAGGGTGGAATAACCACTCTTGAGGAGAAATCACTCGGCTGTGTTCAGAAGGGCGGCTTTGCAGCAGTTACAGATGTTCTTGACTATTATGAAAGCTGCAAGCGTTCAGGTCTGAGCCTTTTAAAAGGTCCGGGGAATGATATTGTTTCAACTACAAATCTGACCTGTGCAGGGGCTGTAATGATATTATTTACCACAGGCAGAGGGACCCCGCTTGGAGCGCCTGTTCCCACAGTTAAAATATCTTCAAATTCAAAGCTTGCAGATAAAAAAGCAAACTGGATTGACTTTAATGCAGAGAAGGTGGGAGTCGATGAGCTTTTTACAGAAATATTATCAATAGCAAGCGGTAAAAAAACAAAAAATGAAATTAACGGCTGCAGGGAAATTGCAATATTTAAAGATGGTGTGGTTTTGTAGCTATTATCACTTGACAAGGCAAATAATATTTGTTAATATATTTTCAATAATTAATGACTGAGATAAAGAGGAGTAGCTTGTTTCTCGCTTTCAGAGAGTGCTTGTTTGGTGAAAAAGCACAGTAAGAGCAGGTGAAGGTAGCTTTGGAGTCGGCTTGGTGAAAAACAGTAGCTTTGCCCGTATGCCTGCGTTAAAGGTTTGAGCGGCATTATTTATTAATGCAATTTGAGTGGTACCACGGAATTTATATCCGCCTCATTGTTGAGGCGGTTTTTTATTTTTAGGAGATGATAATATGATAAAAGAGCTTGCTAAGCAGTATGATCCGAGCGAAGTAGAGGATCGTACCTACAAATTCTGGTGTGATAATAAGTATTTTCACGCAGAGGTCAACCCTGATAAAAAGCCTTATACTATTGTAATCCCGCCTCCGAACATTACAGGTCAGCTTCATATGGGGCACGCACTTGATAATACACTTCAGGATATTCTTATCCGCTGGAGGAGAATGCAGGGCTTTGAGGCTTTGTGGCTCCCGGGCACTGACCACGCATCAATCGCAACAGAGGCAAAGATTGTTGAGGCTATGTGCAAGGAGGGTGTGTCAAAGGATGACATCGGACGTGACGGCTTTCTTGAGCGTGCATGGGCATGGAAGGATCAGTACGGTTCACGCATTATTGAACAGCTTAAGAAAATGGGCTCATCCTGTGACTGGGACAGAGAACGCTTTACACTTGATGAGGGCTGTTCTGAGGCAGTCAAGGAGGTTTTTGTAAACCTCTATGAAAAGGGACTTATCTATCAGGGCAAGCGTATGGTTAACTGGTGCCCTCACTGCTGCACAACTATATCCGACGCGGAGGTTGAGTATGAGGATCAGGCTGGTCATTTCTGGCATCTGCGTTATCCTTTCAAGGATGGCACAGGTTACGTTGAGCTTGCAACTACCCGTCCTGAAACTCTTCTTGGCGATACTGCTGTGGCAGTAAATCCGAATGACGAAAGATATAAGGATATTATCGGTAAAACACTTATTCTTCCTATCGTTCACAGAGAAATTCCTGTTATTGCCGATGATTATGTTGATATTGAATTTGGTACAGGTGTTGTTAAAATTACTCCTGCACACGATCCTAATGACTATGAGGTCGGACTCCGTCATAATCTTGAAATCATTGACGTTATGACAGACGACGGTCATATTGCAGATGGCTGGGGCAAGTACACAGGTCTTGACAGATATGACTGCCGCAGGGAAATTGTTAAGGACCTTGAGGCAGAGGGTGCATTGATTGAGATTGAGGATTACAGCCATAATGTCGGCACCTGCTACCGCTGTCACACCTCTATTGAGCCAAGGCTTTCAAAGCAGTGGTTTGTTAAAATGGAACCTCTTGCAAAACCTGCTGTTGACGTTGTTAAGCAGGGCAGGGTTAAATTTGTTCCTGAACGTTTTGATAAAATTTATTACCACTGGATGGAAAATATCAAGGACTGGTGCATTTCACGTCAGCTCTGGTGGGGTCACAGAATTCCTGCATGGTACTGTGCTGACTGCGGTGAGGTAACGGTTTCCAAGGACGATGTAAAGTGCTGTGCACATTGCGGCAGCAAGCATATTCATCAGGATCCTGATACACTTGATACATGGTTCTCATCAGCATTATGGCCTTTCTCAACTCTCGGTTTCCCGAAGGATACTGAGGAGCTTAAATATTTCTATCCTACCAATACTCTTGTTACAGGATATGATATTATTTTCTTCTGGGTTGCAAGAATGATTTTCTCAGCAGTTGAGCATACGGACAATATTCCGTTTGATACTGTATTGATTCACGGTCTTGTTCGTGATTCTCAGGGCAGAAAAATGTCTAAGTCACTTGGCAATGGTATTGACCCGCTTGAAATAATTGATGAATACGGTGCGGACGCACTTCGCTTTACTCTTGCAACAGGTAACTCACCGGGCAACGATATGCGTTTTTCAGACGATAAGGTTAAGGCATCACGTAACTTTGCAAATAAGCTGTGGAATGCAGCACGTTTTGTTCTGATGTACCTTGATGATGAGTTTGAATATAATGGTCTGCCTGATAATCCGGCTGTTGAGGACAAGTGGATTGTTTCAAAGGTTAATACACTCGCTAAGGATGTAACAGACAATCTTGAAAAGTTTGAGCTTGGAATAGCTATTCAGAAGCTCTATGATTTCATATGGGATGTATTCTGTGACTGGTATATTGAAATTGCTAAAATCAGATTGCAGGGTGAGGATAAGTCCGCAAAGAATACTGCAATTTCTGTTCTTGTTTATGTGCTGACTGATATTCTTAAGCTGCTTCATCCGTTTATGCCTTTCATTACTGAGGAAATTTATCAGGCTATTCCTCACGACGAAGACTCAATTATGATTTCAAAGTGGACTGAGTTTGATGAAAAGCTTTCTTTCACTGCTGATGAGGCTGAGATGGAAAGAATTATGAAGGCTATCCGTGCAATCCGTAACCGCCGCAGTGAAATGAATATTCCTCCAAGCAGAAAGGCAACTGTTTATGTTGAAACTGCTTTTGCAGATACCTTCAATATGGGGGCTGATTTTGTTAAACGTCTTGCATCTGCTAATGAGGTTGTTGTGGGCGAAAGCTTTGATTCTCTCGGCAATACGGTTACAATTATTACTGACGATGCAAAAATCTTTATCCCTATGGGTGATCTTGTTGATTTTGAGGCTGAGAAAAAGCGTCTTGAAAAAGAGCTTGCTCAGGCACAGGACAAGCTTGATTTTATTAATAAAAAGCTCTCTAACCCCGGATTTGTTAATAAAGCGCCTGAAAAGGTTGTTGCTCAGAATAAGGCTGATGCAGCTAAGTTAGAGGAAAAGATTGCCAATATCAGAAATTCAATTGAAGCACTTGGTGAATAAATGAATTATAATGAAGCGTTAAATTTTATATTAAATAAGCAAAGCCTTGGCATTATGCCGGGGCTTTCACGCATTACAAAGCTGCTTGATGAAATGGGCAATCCTCAGAATGAACTGAAAATTGTTCATATCGCAGGGACCAACGGCAAGGGCACAGTCGCTTATACAATCGCCGATACACTGAAAAATAACGGCTTTAAAACAGGCTTGTTTACATCACCGTGGATTCACAGCTACCGTGAGCAGATACAGATTAACGGTGAATATATCAGCAGGGAAGATTTGTGTTATTATATTGAAAAATATAAGAATAATGACTGCACGGAATTTGAAATGCTTACAGCAATTATGTATAAGTATTTTGCTGACCGCAAGGTTGACTATGCTGTTGTTGAGTGTGGTATGGGCGGGCTCGGTGATTCAACTAATGTTGAAAACGAAAACCTTGCAGTTATCACATCAATTGCACTTGACCATACAAATTTCCTTGGCGATACTATTGAGGAAATTGCACTTGAAAAAGCAGGAATTATAAAAGAAAACTGCACTTGTATTCTTTATCCTAATCCAAAGGTTGAGCATATTTTTGAGCAGGTGTGCAGGGATAAAAATGCAAAGCTTGTTAAAGTAGAGTGTGACAGTGATAGTGATTTTATTGATAAAAATCTTTTCACTGCCGAAGCCGCTGTTTTTGAGCTTGGATTAAACAGTGGTGTAACTCTTTATACACCTGATGCACGTCAGACGGGTACTGCTGACGGTAAAATAATTCTGGACGGCGGTCATAATGTTGATGCGGCAAAGGCACTTGAATGGCTGCTTAATGACAATGTTGCACTTATAGGAATGATGAAGGATAAAAATGTTGACGGCTATCTGTCTGTTGTTGCACCTCACTGTAAAAAAATTATTACCACAACTGTAAATAATCCTCGTGCTATGTCTGCACTTGAGCTGAAACGCATTGCCTCAAAGTACTGCAGCGATGTAGTTTCTGTTGATGCACCGATTGCGGCAGTGAACTATGCAAAGGAAAAAGGTCTTGATTTAATTTGCGGTTCATTTTATCTTATAAGGGAAATTATAAAAGAATTGGATTAGCACCAAAATATGATAAAAATTTTAAAACCGGTCTGTTACTATTTAGGGTGACAAGACTTGAACCTAATAGCCTGAAATAATCGCTTATTCATACCTAACGTCATTTTTTGCCTTGATATACGACAGTATACCTGCGGCAAAGAAATGCCATTATGCACAAATAAGCGATTATTTGCAGGTGCTTTGCAGTTTAACTAAAGCAATTTTTTCAAAAGACAAGGCAAAAAACGCAGATATGATGACGCCTATCGAGGCTTTTTAACGCAGTATTTTGGGAAAATTGCTAAGTTAAACCTTATTTTGTTCAACTCTTGTCACCCTAACAAACTGGTTTTATTTTTTTGGAGTTGAGCATATTATGAACGTTACAGTCGAGGCAAGCGGCAGTGTTGTAATTGCCTACCTTATCGGTGAAATAGATCACCACACCGCAGTTGATGTAAGAGAGAAGATTGACAGTGCAATAAAGTTTAAAAAACCGGCACACCTGATAATTGATTTCAGAAATGTTACCTTTATGGATTCCTCAGGCATCGGACTTGTTATGGGACGTTACAGACTTATGCAGTCAATGATACCATCGGGCAGTGTTGAAATAAAAAATGTCACCCCGCAGGTCAAAAAAATAATGGAACTTGCAGGTCTTGGAAGAATAGCAATAATTAAGGAGCAGAGAAATGAAGAAGATTAATGAGTTCAGACTGACAGTTGACAGCAAAAGTATAAATGAAAGCTTTGCACGAGTTGTTGTGTCATCCTTCATAACACCTCTTGACCCTACTCTTGAGGAGCTGGCAGATTTAAAAACAGCAGTCAGTGAAGCAGTTACAAACTGCATTGTTCATGCATACAAAGATACATACGGAAAAATTTATATTGTCGGTCAGATTAATGATAATAATGTTGTAAAGGTTACCATAAAAGATAAGGGCTGCGGTATTCCTGACATAGATAAGGCAATGACACCGCTTTTTACAACGGGTGAGGGTGACAGAGCAGGGCTTGGCTTTACTGTAATGGAAAGCTTCTGTGATTCAATACGTGTCCGTTCAAAAACGGACAAGGGTACTACTGTTGTCCTGTCAAAAAAAATAGAGGGTAAGGCAAAATGGTAACCCTGACCCGTGAGGAAAAAATTGAAAGCAACATAGGTCTTGTTCACTCCATTGCCGGCAGATTCAGGGGCAGAGGAGTCGATTATGAGGACCTGTTTCAAAACGGCTGTATCGGCTTGATAAAAGCGGTTGATAATTTTGATGAAAGCAAGGGTTTTGCCTTTTCAACATATGCAGTTCCTGTTATTATGGGCGAAATCAAGCGTATTTTCCGTGACGGCGGTGCGATTAAGGTCAGCCGTGCACTTAAGGAAAAGGCGATAAAGGCTCAGTCAATCAGAGATAAATTTGTTAAATCAAATCTCCGTGAGCCTACCGTCAGCGAGCTTTCACAGCTTCTTGATGTTTCAGACGAGGAAACTGCTGAAATACTTAATGTTATTACGCCTATGCTTTCCCTCGATTCCTTTGGTGAAGACGGCGAAAGTACAATTGACATCCCCATTGATGAAAGTGAACAGCTTTTTGACAGAATTTCCGTTTCACAGCTTCTTAAGCATTTGTCAGAGGATGAGCAGATGCTCATTGACTGCCGATACTATAAGGGCTACACACAATCTGTAACCGCCGAAAAGCTCGGCATATCACAGGTTCAGGTTTCACGCCGTGAAAAAGCAATACTCAAAAAGCTAAGGCAGTTAATGAATTAAGTGCTTTTTTATAAATATACAATTAAAGAATATTCAGTAAAAAACAGCGGTTAAACCAAAAAAGGTTTAACCGCTCAGTAAGTTTTTATTTATGTTATTAAAGCTGACTCAAATCATATGGTGTTTTCTGGTATACAAAATAATTCAGCCAGTTTGAGAATATTATGCTTGCGCTGCTTTTCCAGCTCATATTAGGCACAAGATTTTCATCATCATTAGGGAAGTAATTGTAAGGCTTCTCAATATCAAGTCCCTTGTTTTTATCTCTGAAATACTCTTTTGCAAGTGTATCTCTGTCATATTCACTGTGACCTGTTACAAAAAACTGCCTGCAATCCATATCAGACACTATGTGCACACCTGCAATATCACTGTATGAAATTATCTGAAGCTGCTTTACCTGTGCAATATCCTGCCTGTCAACTGATGTGTGTCTTGAATGAGGAACATAATATTCATCATCAAGCCCTCTCATAAGCGGGTGCGTAACATCAAGCGATTTGTGCGGGAATATACCGAACATTTTTTTCTCAAGAGGCTTTTTATTGATACCATAGTGATAATAAAGTCCTGCCTGTGCACCCCAGCATATGTGAAATGTACTGTAAACATTTGTTTTGCTCCATTCCATAATAGTGCAAAGCTCGTCCCAGTAATCAACCTCCTCAAAGGCAAGATGCTCAACGGGTGCGCCTGTAATAATCATTCCGTCATATTTATTGTTTTTAATATCATCAAAGGTGCTGTAAAATTTCTGCATATGAATTCTTGAAACGTTTTTTGATTTATGTGTTTTGACCTGCAGAAAATCAATATCAACCTGAAGCGGAGTATTGCTTAACAGTCTTAAAAGCTGTGTTTCTGTTTCAAGCTTTGTGGGCATCAGATTAAGTATAATCAATTTAAGGGGTCTGATATCCTGAGTGTCAGCCCTTTCATTGCTCATTACAAATATATTCTCTATTTCAAGATTTTGCTTTGCGGGTAATTCATTGTCAATTCTGATTGGCACAATATCACTCCTTTCAAATATAATGTAATAATATATATTATAAACTATATCTGTCTTGATTGCCATACTTTTGGCGGTTATATGATTATAACAAATAAAAATCACAAATGCAACTTAAATATTTTGTATATTTTGCCAAAACTAAAAAGTTTTTTAAAAAAGTTGAAAAAAGCTGTTGACAAATCGGGAATGATTTGGTATTATGTACAAGTCGCAACGAGAGAGCGACCTCCACAAAAGGAAATAACATTTCCGGTTGCGGAGTCAAAGGACCTTGAAAATTAAACAACGACGAAAGAAAAGGAACCCGATAAGATT